>JAESGB010000021.1_pt1 | contig 301874 bp, 255 predicted proteins | sample 9266211 | NCBI WGS metagenome assembly JAESGB01 (sample SAMN14514844, study PRJNA621659) | algae metagenome | isolation source: Goleter apudmare HA4340-LM2 and co-occurring heterotrophs from cave wall... | place: USA: Maniniholo cave, Kauai, Hawaii | collected 2009-07-28 | reverse complement strand
TCAAACTCTGTTAATTCTCATGCCCATTTTCTCTACTCACTAGTGATTTTTTGACATCCATCCTCTCCTACATAACTACTCTTTTTTGTCAATTTTCTTATTAAGAAAGATGTTTATAATGGATAGCCTTAGCAAGGGGAGGGTTGGGGAGGGGTAAAATTCTATGCAGCTTCACAAAGAATTGGTATAAATTAAACGCTAAATAAATTAACAAAAATTATCCGTAAATGTAACTCAAATACACAGGTTTTTTAAATGATTAAACACAGATGGACAAACAAATACAGATACACTCAGATCCTTTGGAGTGTTCTATTCGTGTTGGCAATTTGGAATATATCCCAATCTGCTTTGGCAGATACTAACCAACAGGACATCAACGAAATTATTCGCACACGAGAAATAGCGCTGCAAGCCTTGAACAACCGCGATTTTTCCAAAATTGCACCTTACCTGCATCCCAGCTTCACAATTACAACAGTCGATAACCAGGTTTTTCACAAAGTACCTGAGTTTGAGAAGTATTGGAATCAGCAATTTACCAGTTCCATCAAAGATATCAAAATGGCTTTAAAAGGAGATATTATTAGAACCTTTCTCTCTCCCCAGACAGTGGTTTCTTCAGGAGATGCGATCGCTACTTTCTCTTTCCAAGATGGCAAAGCAGCAGATATGGCGATGCGATGGACAGTAGTGCTGCAAAAATCTCCAGACAAATGGACAATTCAATCGTTACATTTCTCCTCTAACCTCTTGGATAACCCTGTATTGAATGCTGCTCAGGGACTGGTACGGAATGTAGCAATTGCAGCCGGGCTAGGCGGTTTTCTACTGGGAGTAGTGATGATGCTGCTATTACGTCGTCAGCAGCAACGAATTGAGAAGGTATAGGAAACAGGAACCACCCATCATCCAAGTAAAGCGATCAGTGTTCAGAGAAAAACTAAAAAATCATGTTGGATTTGCTGATTCAAAACGGGTTAATTTTCGATGGCTTGGGATCTGCACCTGTTCGCAGAGATGTGGGGATTAGATATGGACGGATTGCAACAATTGCCCCCTCTTTATCTGTTGAAGCCCGCAAAGTGGTTGATGCTTCTAACTTGTGGGTGACGCCGGGATTTATTGATATTCACACCCACTACGATTTAGAGTTAGAGATGGCTCCGGGACTGAGTGAATCGGTGCGTCATGGTGTTACCAGCGTTGTCATTGGTAATTGTAGTTTGTCGATCGCCATTGGTGAACCGCAAATGCTGGCAGACATTTTTCAGAGGGTGGAGACGCTTCCTCACCGCTTGATTGCCAAATGGCTAAAAAAGTCATTTTCTTGGCAGACACCAGCAGAATATTTGCAGCATTTACAACAGTTACCCCTTGGCCCCAACGTTGCACCCTTGTTTGGCCATAGTGCCTTACGCGCTTATGTGATGGGATTGGAACGCAGTTTAACGGTTCCACCAAGTAAATTTGATCTAAAAATCATGCAGCGAATTACGGCAGATGCTTTAGATGCTGGATTTGTCGGCGTTTCTATTGATATGTTTCCTTGGCATCGCATGAGTGGCGAATGGCAAGGCTGTACTATTCCCTCGCAACATGCCAAATTTCCAGAATATGCCATGCTAGCTAAACTCTGCCGGCAACGGGATCTAGTTTTTCAAGTCACACCTAACTTACAAAAGCTAGGCTCCTTTGTGGACATTCTGCGTATGGGATCGGGGTTTGGGAAACCACTACGGCTGACTATCCTCTCAGCTTTGGATGTTGTACACGATCGCAATCTATGGCGAATATTTTCCCCTATCTTGTTGATCTGGAACCGCTTTCTCAATGGTAATGTGCGCTTTCAAACGCTCACTGAACCTTTCACAATCTACTCTGATGGCCCTGTCAGCCCCTTATTTGAAGAATTTCCTACAGGCGCACAGATAAATGGCTGTCAATCACGAAAGGAACGGGAAAAACTGTGGCAATCGGAAGTTTTTCGCCGTCAGTTTCGCCAAGAATGGCTCAATGACAAGCATAAATCGTTCCATCGGCAGTTAGATTTGATGGCAGTTGTTGACTGTCCTGAAGTGAGTTGGCAAGGTTTGAGTTTTGCAGACATTGCCCATCAAAAGCAACAGGAACCACTAGATTTCTTTATCCAAGCGTTGCAGAATTATGATACAGATTTGCGCTGGGTGGCGACAGGTGCTAACGATCGCTTAAAACCTCGTTTGGCGATGATGCAGCATCCTTATATTTTCCCTGGTTTTACTGATGCTGGTGCTCATGTGCGTAACCTGGGCTACTATGATGGTGCTTTATCTTTACTCAAGCAAGCAGTAACAACCAATTTTCTTTCACCAGAGGCGGCGATTTATCGTGTTACCGGAGAACCCGCCCAATGGTTTCGTCTCGATACAGGAGTTGTGAAAGTCGGTGCGAAAGCCGATATAGTTTTACTTGATCCCAAGGCTTTAAACCAGCCAATTAGTCCCCAAGTGCTAATATCAGATCCCTTGTTGGATGGCGAACCTCGGATGGTGAAGCGTGGTTCTGATGAAATTGTGCAAGCGGTTTATATTAATGGCGTGCGGGTAGTTTGTAAAGGTCAAGTGAGCGATCGCTTAGGATATGAAAGACTGGGAACTGTTTTGTCTCCCTATTAAAGAGCAATACAGTTCACCTAGGCTTAACTGAACTGTATTAAATTACAAAGATTGAGGTGCTCTTTGAGAATAAACACGATCGCAATAAATAGCCCAAGCAACTCCAAATAGACCACTCAGAGAACCTGCGATCACAGCTGTCACACCCCATCCTAAAGGTCCAGTCCAGTTGGTAATTTCTTTGAGGATAGCTGAAGTTGCTTTACCAACAACGTAAGCCGTCCCTGCGGCTGCAACTGTGACTAAACCCAACTCTGTCAATATTTCCACAAGTGCCTTCTGGGATAAATCCTCTTCAAAATAGATTTTCCAGATGCTGGTGTACATGAGAACATCCGCCGCAGATAGCAGAATTTGCTTAGGAATTTCCCCACCAGGAGTTGGTGCTGCTGATGCCGTACCACTACCCACAGAGTAAGTGGCGATCGCCAAGACAGCTTCTAATCTTTTTTTACCCAGACTCTTCACTATTTTCTCTCCAACATCTCTCACTAGAGTAGACCATCTTTTTGTAAATTACCCGGATAATTTTGTCTACTTGTTGTTGAAAAGATGGGCGATCGCTATTATTGTCTATACACAAAAAAGCAAGTTTTAAAGGAGTGTAGCCGTCTGCTTTGGGCATTAATTCTTAACTCCATTATCTAAATATACTAAAGTAGACTTGTATGCTTTTGAGTCTACTTTAGCAGAGTTGAGCTATTAGCTCTTAGCCATCAAATTTCACTACTAGAACTCTTATTGATCTTTGTTTTCGCTCTTCAACTCTTCTCCTGGACGTTGAGTAGCAGGAGGATAATCAACAAATTCTTGAGTTCTAGTCGTATTTGTGGTTGCGCCTTCTAGTAATAAATCCTCAGGATTGACAGATTTGTCAGCAGCATCATCCAAGCGACCTTCAGTGTTCGTGTTAGGTTTGTCGGAAGTACCTTTATGACTGGCATGACCGCTAGACATAGCAATTTTCTCCACGGTATTAAATTATGCACTCTCCCAGCCTAAACTTCTTGGTCGGGAAGCACACACTATCAGAAGGCTTAAATCCATATTAGGTACATAAATTCAGTTAGGATTGAAAAGTTGTTTTCCAGCGATGCAGCTACACCAGAGGAAGAGATATGCCGTTGATAGAACTCAGCCTTAATACCACACATGAGGCGGTGGATTGGGTTTGTACGCTGTTAGCTGAGACTATTCAAATTGCCGATATTCAAATTACGGAATATGTTCAAGATGTCCCAGATTCCCAATGGACATTTACTATTCGGCTGTATATACCCGAAGATACCCAGGCGCGAGTGCGTAGAGAGAAAATTGTCAATTTGCTATCGCCTTTGCATCGTACAGGATTAACTACTGCAATTGAAACAACTATAGTGGCAGAAAAACTACCAAACGCAGACATCTTCAAACCCTTGATTCATCGCATTGGGAAGCGGTTCGTAGTGCTGGCGCCGGATGCAGATGATCAATCTCAGGTAGCAGATGAGGTGGTGATCAAATTACAAAAAACCCTCGCCTTCGGTAGTGGTTTACACCCAGCCACCATTTTGAGTCTGCAACTGCTAGAACGACATATCCTCCCCACAATGAATGTCCTTGACTTGGGATCAGGTTCTGGTATTTTGAGTGTAGCGATCGCCAAACTCGGGGCAAAGGTTTTAGCGTTAGATAATGACGGTATTGCTGTCCAAGCCACTCAGGAGACTGTACATCTCAATGGCGTAGAACAGCAAGTGCAAGTCATGCAAGGGAGTTTAGGATCTGGTAGCGACATGGGGTATTGGATGGGCGGAGATAGCGTCAATAATGTACCTAAAATTGAGAGTGTCAACACCTTTGACCTCATCGTTGCCAATATTCTCGCACGAATACATATTGCGATCGCCCATGATTACTATCAAGCACTGCGTCAAACTGATAGCCACAAAGGACTATTGATTACAGCTGGCTTTACCACTGATCATGAGGAAAGTGTGACTGAGGCATTAATAACAGCAGGATTTGAGGTCATTGATTGTGTACGATGCCATGAATGGGTGGCACTTGCTTATCGTTTAAATTAAGCAAGTAGGCATGTCCGGCTGATTACAGTAGCTGTAGCGGCGGAAATGGTATTTTACTTGATAAGTTGTTATCCACCATTTGTGTATGAATATTCCACACAGCCAAAATAAAATCTATGATGTTGTCATAGTTGGTGCTGGGCCTGTTGGTTTAGCCACAGCCATTGGTTTACGCAAACGTGGTATTGACAATATTCTTGTAATAGACCAAGCTCGTGCTTTTCGTCAGGTTGGCCAAGTTGTGGATCTTCTACCTAATGGTTTAAAAGCTTTGAAATATGTAGATCCAAACGCTTATGAAGCAGTCAAAACAGCGAGTCTTACTTTCGTTAATTCCCAGCAATCTGATGACGAGAAAACCGCCAAAGTCACTGATAAAAATCCCCCAAAACCTTCTCAAGAATGGGTTTCTAGAAACTTACAGGGAAAAATGGTTAGGTCATTTTCTTTGAGTTTTGATGCTTGGTTTAAAAGTTATGGTGAGGGACGAGTTTCAATTTCTTGGTATGATTTGCAGACTACTCTCAGAAAACTGCTTCCCGAAGACCAAGTTAAGCCTAATCATCGTTGTATCAATGTTGTCGATGAGCCAGAATCAGGATGCGTCCGACTCGATTGCATTTCTGATGCTAGTGCAGAAGCTAACCCCTATGCATATTGGGCAGATGGACAAAAAGATCATGAGACATTATCCCCAAATTTAGACAGCGTCTCTCAACAATCAGTCACAAAATCATTCCGAGCGAAAATAGCTGTTGCCGCAGACGGTATTAACTCTACAGTTCGGAGAGTAATTTATGCAGATAGCTCTTCCCAAACTTTTGCCAAACCAGAATATTCTGGGTTTGCCGCAATATATTGTAGAGAAGTACCCAGCATACCAAACGAACTGCGATCGCATCTTGAAGAGAAATTTTTTGCAGGCTCACCAATTTTAACAGTAACTAATTATGAGCTAGCAAGCGAGCGCGCTTTTAGTAAATGTCCGAGAATTTTGTTAATTAACAGACAGAGTATTGGCTATTTATTACATCTGCCTGTACCGTTAAACTCACTGCAAGGAAAGTCTGGCAATGATTTGATTAACTTAGCTTTGCAAGAGTTAGAAAAAGCAAGTTTTCCCGATGAAATTAAACAATTAGTGCAGCTATCTCCTCCAGAAAATATGCTGCAACGACCGTATTACATTCATCGCGCTGCTGTTGATGAGAATATGCCCCTAGCCTGGAGTGCAGGACGAATTATTTTAGTCGGTGATGCCGCACATGGTATGCCTCCTTTTATGGCTCAAGGAGCTAATCAAGGCTTGGAAGACGCCATGACAGTTACAACATTAATTAATAATATTGCTAAAGCAAATTATTGGGATCACAAGCAAGCTATAGCCACAGCCTTCAAGAAATATGAGCGTCTTCGTCGCCCATTTATGGAATATATACAAGAAGCTACATTGACACAGTTTCCTAACTCATCAGACAAACAGTGGCAACAATATAGCCAAGAAGTATACACCCGCAACTTTGACCAAGTAATTGCAGAATTAACAGTGTAATTGTCTCAGAACAAGGCTCAGGAAAAAATGTTCATTTTTTAGTGCAAGTTACAGTAGACGCAGCCAGCCGCAGCATCGATCCTACCCTAAAAACAGCTTGTATGCTGGGTTCTGGCTTTCATCCCAATAGCGATAGCCAAGGGTATCGAGGAATGCCTGCCACTCTGGCATTTCGTGGGGTGGTACTTGGATACCCACGACAATCCGCCCATAGTCAGCGCCGTTGTTGCGGTAGTGAAACATGCTGATATTCCAGTCGGGACTCATGGAACCAACAAATTTCATTAATGCACCAGGGCGTTCGGGAAACTCGAAACGGTAGAGTAATTCATTATGTGCTAAGGGTGAGTGTCCACCCACCATGTGCCGTAGATGTAATTTTGTCAGTTCGTCATCGGTGAGGTCGATGGTTTGGAATCCGCAGTTTTCAAAGGTTTCTACCATCTTGACTGCATCAGCACGGTTTTGAATTTGCATCCCCAAGAAAATATGGGCGGTGGTTTGATCGGCAATGCGATAGTTAAACTCAGTTAAGTTGCGGTTGCCAAGACATTCACAAAACCTGCACAGACTACCCGGTTCTTCCGGAATCGTGACTGCAAAGATGGCTTCACGGCGTTCACCATATTCAGCGCGTTCTGCCACAAAGCGCAATCGGTCAAAGTTCATGTTAGCACCGCAAGCGACAGCAATTAAGGTTTCTCCTTGGATTTGCTCACGTTCTGCGTAGGCTTTAGCAGCTGCGATCGCTAATGCGCCGGCAGGTTCTAAAATTGATCGCGTATCCTCAAATACGTCTTTAATAGCGGCACAGGTGTCATCTGTATCCACCAAAATAATTTCATCGACATACTGCTGACACAAATGGAAGGTTTCTTCACCCACTTCTCGCACCGCCACACCATCGGCAAATAAGCCCACCTGAGATAATCGTACCCGATGCCCAGCCTTCAAGGATTGATTCATGGCATCAGCATCCATCGGTTCCACGCCAATAATCTTAATTTCTGGACGCAACCGTTTGACATAAGCCGCAATTCCCGCAATTAAACCACCGCCACCAATTGCCACAAAAATTGCATGGATGGGTTGCTGGTATTGCCGCAAAATTTCCATACCAATTGTGCCTTGTCCAGCAATCACATCCGGATCATCAAAGGGATGAATGAAGGTAAGTCCCTTCTCTGCTTCTAGTTGACGGGCGTGAGCATAGGCATCATCATAAGTATTCCCATGCAAAATTACCTCTCCCCCCCTTGCTTTGACTGCATCTACCTTCACCTGGGGTGTAGTCACAGGCATAACAATCATCGCTCGTGTTCCCAGACGACTCGCACTCAGGGCGACGCCTTGGGCATGGTTGCCTGCGGATGCTGCAATTACACCTAGTGCCAGCAAATCCGGCGGCAAGTTCACCATCTTGTTATACGCACCCCGCAACTTAAAGGAAAAGACTGATTGCATATCTTCCCGCTTGAGCAGCAGCTGGTTATTTAATCTTGCAGAGAGATTTGGCGCATATTCTAAAGGTGTTTCTTGAGCAACATCATATACACGAGCAGTCAGAATTTGTACTAGATAGTCGCAATACATGGGGTCAACAGGTTGGGGATGCCAGATGGAGTTTAATTCTACGGCAATTTGTGTACCTGTTTGACAGATACTCGATTGTTGATAATTCACTAAAATTTTGGAAACATATAGCAATCCTAAATGATTTGCAAAATCTTACATGTAGGGTTGTTGACAGTCAACAGTCAAAACCGATATTTTTCACAACTGAAATAGGATTGCTATATGAGAGAAATATTAGATTTATTTATTAGCGAGTCACCAGCGAAGCGAGGACATAGGAAGGCACTCAAAATTAGTCTTGATTACTCTATCAACAGGCCTAATTTGAATATAGGCGAGTAGGCTGATTTGGATAAACTGAAGATAGGGAGCATCCCAAATGTGTAAATTTATTTTTTTGTAGTGATGGCTCTCTAGCCCGCTTTCTGGACATTAGGGAGCAAGATGCTCCCACTACAAATTTTATTTTTGTAAAATTGGGATGCTCCCCTGAAGATACAAAGTATTTGACCAATCTTTAATCGCAAATAATATCATTTAATAATTTGGAGATATATAGCGTTTCCCATTCAGATGCGGTACAAGATTATATCGTCGCGTGTAGGGAACAGTGCCGTACCCCTACGGGTGTACCTTACGAAACCGAGAATTGCTATATCTCCCAAGAAACCATGATTAAAATAATTGTATTTGTAATACTAGGCTTAATCATCTGAAAAAATTAGTTGTGATTAAAAATGCTAGAATTTCTCCAGCACAAATGCTTTCAGGCATCTTGAATGACTTTTGACCTGCCCAACGCTATCATTACCGATACAGCTCTTTCAGTAGCTGGGTTAACTGATTATATCCGCTTGCTGTTAGAACAAGATGAGCAATTGCGGCAAGTTTGGGTAACTGGAGAGGTTTCTAGTGCTAACCACCATCGCAGTGGGTTGTTTTTCACCCTGCAAGATCCAGATGGGACAGCAGGAATTAAGTGTGTGGTGTGGAATAGTCAATTGGTAAAGCTGGCACAGATACCAATTCCTGGTGAGCAATTAATTATCTTGGGTAGTATCCGCCTGTATCCCCAGAGGGGAGAGTATCAACTGTCAGTATGGCAGGCTTTGCCGGCGGGTGCGGGTTTACAGGCGCTACGCTATCAACAACTCCGCAACCGTTTACTGGCTGAAGGGTTGTTCGATTCTGCCAGAAAGCGATCGCTTCCTCCTCATCCCCACGCGATCGCTGTTGTCACTTCGCCTACGGCGGCGGCTTGGGGTGATATCCAAAAAACACTCAGGCAACGGTATCCAGGTTTACAAGTGTTATTTTCGCCAGCCACAGTACAGGGTGAGCAAGCGCCAGATTCCATAGTAAAAGCGATTGCACGCGTAGAACGAGATGGTCGCGCCGAGGTGCTAATTTTATCGCGGGGTGGCGGTGCGGTTGAGGAGTTGGCTTGCTTTAATGATGAACGAGTGGTTAGGTCTGTTGCTAGTTGTTCGATACCAGTAATTACAGGTATTGGTCATCAACGAGATGAATCTTTGACAGATTTGGTTGCTGATGCCTGTGTGCATACACCCACGGCGGCGGCGGAAACGGTTGTTCCGGCATTGTCAGAATTGTATGATCAGCATCGGCAGCGTGTCACGGCTTTACGTCAGGCGGTGCTGCACTCAGGGCAGAATGCTCAAAATCAATTGCAAGTATTACAAAACCGTTTGCGGCATTTACGCCTAGATCGGCAAGTGCAGCAAGAGGTGGAAAGGATCACTTGGAAGCGTCAGCAATTGCTGCAAGCGACAACGAGGCGATCGCAGCAAGCTAGTCAACATTTGGAATTGTTGCGGCAAAAGTTGGCAAGTCTCGACCCGAAGGCGGTGTTGCAGCGTGGTTATGCAGTGGTGAGACAGGAAAATGGGGCGATCATTCGTGCTGCGGGTGAGTTGGAGGTGGGGGATGAATTGGTGATTCAGTTGGGGCAGGGTGAGGTTAAAGTGGAGGTTAGGGAAATAAACAAACCGCAGAGGCGCGGAGGACTCAGAGATTCGCATGGTTAAACGTAACAGTGCTGCTAATTCTGATGCAGCAGCAGGCTGGAATTATGAGGCGAAGGTGACTGAAATTGAAGGTATTATCGCTCGCATTGAGACGGGTGAGTTGGAGTTGGAAGAGGTTTTTGATCAATTTGTCCAGGCTGTTGAGTATTTGCGTCAATGTGAAAGTTTTTTGCAGCAGCGACAGCAGCAGGTGGATTTGTTGATTGAAACGCTGAGTGATGAGTAGACATCCATCGAATATAATTATGCGTCACCCGAAACCCACAAATATTACTTAATTTATTATAGGAATCCGATTTGATATCTGAAAAAATCTCAGTATGTGTAGTGGCGTGGCAAGGCTAATTTTGTGTATTAGCAATCTCTTGTAGAACTGGCAAAATGCCCGTTCTAATTAGCGGGCAAGATGCCCGCACCACAAGAAAATTGTTGGGAGCATCCCAATTTTGCAAAAATAAAATTTGTAGTGGGAGCATCTTGCTCCCTAATGTCCAGGAAGCGGGCTAGAAGCCCGCACTACAAAAAAAATAAATTTACACATTTGGGATGCTCCCAAATTGTTTGCAACATTTTAGTTGTGTCAGTCCACTACGTATCTGTTCAAAAATCAAATATGAGTCCCATAGCAGAAAAAAGTGTAGAAAACTGTGTTTTATCACCTTTGTTAGTCAAGCAGGGTAGTAGTGCGCCATTAAAATTAAAATAAAGTTTATGGACACGCCTGGTTATTCTTCCAGGTTTCTCTACCATTTTTGTTTGCACCATTCAAGAGTGTAGCAGTACTCTCAGATGGAGATTGAGTATTACTTGAACGGCGTGATATTGAGGCGTTGCTGCGACAGCGTGCTAAAAGCAACGGACAAGATATTTCACAAATGGCGCCAGCTTCGTCCCAACGAAACGCTTTTTTAGGAAAAATAAGAGTTTTCTAACAAATACAAATTATAGTTGATTGAGGCGATAACCCATGCTGTGAACCGTCTCAATCATGTCTTCTGGCGCTCCTGCTACTTTGAGTTTTTGCCGTAGACCCCGGATGTGAACCTTCACAGTATGTTCTTCCGGAGGTGATTCTAATGCCCAGATATGTTCAATGATCACACGGCGACTGAGAACGCGGCGACCATTCCGCAGCAAGAGTTCTAAGATGCCGTACTCTTTGGGTGTCAGATGGATAAGGGTTGGCCCATAGCTGACTTCATAGGTGCTGGGATTGAGACGCAAGTCGCCCCATTCGAGAATCGGCGGTGATGTCACACTTCCTCGTCGCAGTAAGGCGCGAATGCGGGCAAAGAGTTTTTGTAAATCGACTGGTTTGACTACATAGTCATCTGCTCCCACATCCAGCCCATTAATTTCATCATTGATTGTGTCACAGGCAGTGAGTATGAGAATCGGCAAGTTGTAACTGTGCGATCGCAAGCGATGGCAAAGACTGATGCCATCCAATTCTGGTAACATCACATCCAGCAACAGCAAATCATAATTTAAAGCTCTCGCTTGATACCAGCCGGCTTCTCCATCATGGACAACATCAACTGCATAAAGCTGGTCTGTTAGGGCTTCTGCCAAGGTTTCTGCAAGGCGCACATCATCTTCAACCAGGAGAATCCGCATAAAAAATTGAGATAGTTTTGGTAACTCAGCAACTTTAGATATGAGACCCCTCCACAATTTTATGTGAAATTGTCCTCCAAATCCCCTAGAAACCTCTTTATTTCTGAATCAAAAGCGCTAAAGTATCACATTCCGACCCTAATTTTCTCAAATAAATCTAACAATATATCAATAGTTATTGATTTTGGTAATTCTTTCCGATTTCTTTACCGTTCTCTGACCAGTTTCCTTACTGCTGGTATGTGATCATCTAGTGTCAGAGGCCTTTGGGATGAAGACCCCCCATCGGATTGGTAATACCAATTCTCTAAAATTCGGCATAGAAACTTAGATTCTGTAAGACTTTCGTAATTACGTAGCTTCTCAAGCCTAGGCGAGTATTACGAATTGGTATTAACTCTGTTTTCTCCTCTGATGCAACTTTATTGCCAATAAATCTTAGAGAATATTTATGACAATTCCTTTGTTAGATTATGCACCCTTATCTCAAAATCATCGAGTAGAGGGGTTTGAGGTTCCAGGCGATGAACAACCCAGGATTTACACAACTGACAATCTCCTGACTGCTTTGGAGATGGATATGTTGATCATGGCAGCCTATCGCCAAATTTTTAACGAGCAACAGATGCTATCCAGCAATCGTCAGCGATTTTTGGAGTCTCAGTTACGAGCTGGTCAAATCACAGTGAGAGACTTCATTCAAGGATTGGTAACATCTGATTCCTTTCGACGACTCACCTACGACAGTAACAATAACTATCGGTTTGTCGAGATTTGCATTCAGAGGATTTTAGGCCGGAATGTGTATAGCGATCGTGAAAAACTTTCCTGGTCGATTGTACTGGCGACTAAAGGTCTGCAAGGCTTGATCGATGATTTACTCAACACGGAAGAATATCTGAGTAACTTTGGATATGATACCGTTCCTTATCAACGCCGTCGTATCTTACCTCAACGTGCTCACGGTGAACTACCCTTTGCCCGGATGGCACGCTATGGTGAAGACTATCGAGACAAGCTCCCTCGTCCCTCCTGTTCTATTCCCACCGGGATTTTTGAGGAATTTGAGCGGTTTAGTTTCTCCGCCTTCATTAGTCGTGCAGACTGGAAGACTAGTTTCAGTCTGATGGGTTTTATGATAGTGGTAGTTTTCTTGCTGATCCTGTTTTCAGAAGTAAACAATTTGATCACAGGTTAATTGGAAAGTCGTAGCCATTATGAGTATTCCACCACGATGCTCTCCCTGAAGCAGTTTGGTGTTACCTGTGTTTCTAGTATCCTCAGCCGCTATGGCATGGGAATTCTGCTAGGTATATTGTTGCTCTTGGGCATCTACTATCTGTGGCAACGAGAAATTGTGCAGCGTCGCCGAGCAGAAATTTTGTTGCGACAGCAAAGCGATCGTGAACGTTTGGTGACTAAAATTGCCCAGCAGATTCGGCAATCCCTAGATCTCGATCAGGTGCTAGCGACAACGGTGGAGACAGTTCAACGCTTTCTACAAGCTGATCGCGTCCTGATCTATCGTCTATGGGACAATGGCACGGGCGACGCCATTCACGAAACGGTGTTACCGCCTTACCCTAAGATTTTAGGGCAAACGTTTCCGGAGGAGGTGTTCCCCAAAGAGTACCATCAAGCCTACTCTCTAGGGAAAACCCTTACCATTACCAACGTTGAGCAGGCAGATATCCAGCCTTGTCTGACAGACTTTGTCAAACAGTTTGGGGTGCAGGCGAAGTTGGTAGTGCCGATTATCCAGGAGCATCGCCACGATCAGGCACAGGAGCATCAAGCTGATCTCTGGGGATTATTGATTGCTCATCAGTGCAGTCATCCCCGCAACTGGGAAGCTTGGGAAGTGGAATTGATGCAGCAACTAGCAACCCAAGTAGCGATCGCCATTCAACAATCAGAACTCTATCATCAACTCCAACAACTCAATACCCAACTGGAACTGCGGGTGCAACAACGCACCGCAGAACTAGCGGCAGAAATTGCTGAACGTCAGCGCACTGAAGTCGCCTTGCGCTACACCAACGATACCCTGCAAGCTTTAGTCAAGGCTTCCCCCCGTGCCATTGTCATGCTGGATCGGGAGGAAAAAGTCAAAATCTGGAATCCGGCGGCAGAACAAATGTTTGGCTGGATTGAAGCCGAAGTGCTGAACCGTCCTAATCCCCTGATTCTAGAAGGCTATCCCACACTGCAAACCAGTGTCTTGCAAGGTACAACCTATTCCCGTTTAGAATTTCGGCAACAGAAAAAAGATGGCACTCCGATTGACATCATTTTTTCCGCCGCTCCCCTGTTAGATAGTGATGCACAGATCAGTGGTATTGTGGCGGTAATTGCCGACATTACAGAACAAAAGCAACAAGCCGAGCAGGTGCGTCTGCTGCAATCTGTGGTGGTTAACACCAATGATGCCATTTTGATTACAGAAGCGGAAACCATTGATGAACCGGGGCCCCGCATTCTGTATGTGAATGAAGCCTTCACCCGCATCACCGGTTATCAACCCCATGAAGTATTGGGCAAAACCCCCCGGATTTTGCAGGGAAGCAAGACTGATCGGGCACAATTGCAAAAAATTCGGTTGGCGCTTTCGCGCTGGGAACCCGTTACCGTGGAAGTGATCAACTATCGCAAAGATGGCACGGAATTTTGGAATGAATTTAGCATTGTGCCTGTATCTAATCAGCAGGGTTGGTATACACACTGGATCGCTGTGCAGCGAGATACAACTGGACGCAAACAAGTAGAACAGGCACTCCGGCAAAGCGAAGAACGCTGGCGATCGCTGATCGAAAATGCCTTAGATATCATTATGATTCTCGATATCGATGGCAGCATTGTTTACGTTAGTCCCTCAGTAGAAAAGGTCATAGGCTATCCTGTTGTAGATTTGGTGGGCAAGAACGGGATGGAACTGGTTCACCCAGATGATTTGATCACGACACGCGATCGCCTAAAGTGGGGCGTCGCTCAACGCCTCACCAATACATTGCCAACTCCCGAACTGACGCACCCCATTGAGTTCCGCTACCGCCATCACGATGGTTCTTGGCGAATTTTAGAAGCAATTAGTCAGCCGTTTGTGGACAGTGCAGCCACCCTCCGAATTATGGTGAACGCTCGTGATATCACAGAACGCAAGCGGTTAGACGAAATTCGCTTGGCACTGGCAAGAGAGAAAGAACTCAGTGCCCTAAAAACCCGTTTCTTCGCTATGGCATCCCATGAGTTTCGCACTCCCCTCAGTACTGCCCTGGCGGCGGCTCAAGTCCTGGAAAATTGTCAAGATGAATGGGATGTTCCCGCAAAAAGACTGAGAAATTTGCACCGCATTCAAGACTCTGTGAAGCATATGGTGCAGTTGCTCGACGACATTTTAACCATCAATCGAGCCGAAACTGGAAAACTAGCGTTTAATCCCCAACCCCTGGATTTGGAATTGTATTGTCGTGATTTTGTTGAGGAAATCCAGCAAAGTGTAAGCACTAAGCACACCATCACTTGTACTTGTCAGGGAAGATCCACTCTCGTCTGTATGGATGAAAAGTTATTGCGCTCTATTTTATCTAATTTGCTATCCAATGCCATTAAGTACTCCCCACAAGGTGGGATTGTGCATCTGAGCTTGGATTTTCAGTCGGATAGTATGATCCTCGCTGTGCAAGATCATGGCATTGGAATGCCACTAGAGGATCAAAAGCAGGTATTTGAACCGTTTCATCGGGGTAAAAATGTCCGAACTATTCCGGGTACTGGATTGGGATTGGTCGTGGTCAAAAAATGTGTGGACTTACATCAGGGCACTATTCGCATCATTAGTGAAGTGGGAATCGGTACGACCTGTTTAGTGACACTCCCATTGTGAGTAGTTTAGGTAAGTTGGTGGGAAAAAACAAAACTAAGTTAAGAAAGGTAAACAAAGCTATAATCCCCCTGCCTCCTGCCTTGTCATAACGACAATTTTCAGCAAGTCCTACTTATTTTGTGGTCTTCCCTAATGAGATGGCAATTCCTGCATTCTTGGATAGAATGTTCTGGAGTGATTTTAATTACAAGATTTACTGACCTCACAGCCAGATATTGAATTTTTTCATCTAATCACTCTACTGGTATCAGAAAGAGCAATTGTGCTCGTCTTTGTTTTTAAGTGGTGTTCGGCAAAACTCATACAGAGGAGATCATAGAACTAATGTTAGGTCAAACTACACTTGGTGCTGGTAGCATTTCTTCATCTGCTAGCCGAGTATTTCGTTACGAAGTTGTAGGCTTGCGGCAAACCTCAGAAACTGGCAATAATACATACGGCATTCGCCATAGTGGTAGCGTATTTATTAATGTGCCTTACAATCGGATGAAGGAAGAAATGCAACGCATCAGCCGTCTAGGTGGCAGAATTGTCAACATTGAGCCGTTGAATGTCGCCGTCAATTCTCCCAGCTTACTTCCTTACCGTGGTGGTAGTAGACGTTAGAGTAAAAAATATTGCGCCTAGTCCCTACTCATAATCTTCGATTGGGGTAGGGTTGAGAAACCGTAACTTTCCCTATTTGACCAGTGCTGTTATACTTGCCATCATCGATGTATTGCACCTCTGAACCTTTTTGGGAAAGCGTTTCAGCATTCCGCGACTACTCAATTAAGTTATGTAATTTTTATCAAACTACATCGAATAATGCTCCCCCTTCTCCTTTATGATTATGATAACTTTGTAAGATTTCGTTAAGGAAAGGGAGATTTTGTATTTGTGGCAATTCCTCTTTTAGAATATTCACCTATTTCTCAAAACCAGCGGGTAGCAAGTTATGAGGTTCCTGGAGATGAACAACCCAGGATCTTCTCGACAGAAAACCTACTGTCCGCAACAGACTTAGACATTCTGATTGAAGCAGCCTATCGTCAGATTTTTTTCCATGCTTTTGCTGCTGACAGGGAGCGTTTCTTGGAGTCCCAACTCCGCAGTGGTCAAATCACAGTACGCGACTTCATTCGCGGCTTGCTGTTATCTGATACTTACAAGCGCAGTTTCTATGACCTCAATAGCAACTATCGTTTTGTAGAACAGACGGTACAGCGTGTTCTGGGTCGTGATGTTTATAACAACCGAGAAAAGATTGCTTGGTCGATTGTTGTAGCAACAAAGGGTCTGAAAGGCTTTATCGATGACCTACTCAACACTGAGGAATACCTCGAAGCCTTTGGATACGACGTAGTACCATACCAACGTCGTCGGGTACTCCCAGGTCGCACAGAGGGTGAACTACCTTTCAACATCAAGTCTCCCCGCTACGATGCCTACTATCGTAGTAAACTCGGCTTCCCGCAGATTGTTTGGCAGACCACTGTTCGCGGCTACACTCCTCCAGAAAAGCAGCCTACAGCAGGTAATCCGGCCCTGTTCCTTCAGATGGCGCAAAGTATCAACGCCAGAGGTAATACACCTCAGCGACTCTCAGTAATGAATATTGATATTGAGAAATCAGTACCCTATCGTAAATAAGTTGAGCTAAAAACTCAAACATAGCGTATGTCTCACTTCAATGAAGGTATGGCATACGCTTTTTTATGCTAGTTTTAAGCACATTCATCACTCTCTGCACGAAATCCTAGTTCTAGGAGAGCTTTACGGATTTTGGCTTTAGAAGGGCGGACTTTGGGAACAGCTAATCCCATTTCTCTAGCAGTCTCAAACAGATCTCGCATCAAAATATCCAGCAAACTATCATCTGCGTCTTCTGGAAGCTTCTCAATTCTGGCTTCATAGGCTAAAGTATAAAGCTCCAAGTGATGTTTCCCCATGACTCTAGCCAGTTTTCTCAAGGTTTCAGGCGTAGGACAGGTTCCCTTAAAGCAAGCACCTCTGAGTCGAGGTTGAGGGACGCCAGACAAATCTGCCAGGCGATTCATACTGATACCCTGTTCTTCCAAGTATTGAAGAATGAATCGTCCTAAAGGCGAGCAATCTTCAGCTTTTATTTGCAACCTTGCTGGCATTGTTCAGTGTCAGGAAAATCTAAATATCTACAATATAGCGGACTGGAGGTGATTACGCATGATTTGGCAATTCTCAGTGTTGCGGAGTGAAAGCATGAATTAAACTCACGCAATCAATGAGCAGAAAACGATTGTAACTCAAAGCGGTAAACTGTTTTGGTATCTTTTGTGTTTTGGCAGTCCCTTGCAGTTTTATAATTGATTAGCATAGGGTTACTCAACTTGTTGTTTGGAGTTAGCTTTTAGTTTATGGATGCAATGGAGTTTTTTGAACTAAGTACTGGTAGATGGCGATCGCAACGAACAACACACCACTTGGCCTTTAAAAGATCTGAAGCTGGTGAATCCGATATCCAGGTTCAAGCCCTGGCTGCCGATACTCCTCAAGTGATTGAGATTTGCCAACTCCATCAAGTTGACCCCAAGTTAGCTATCGGTGGTGCTTTTGTCTCCTGGCAAGGAGCAATGGGATGGGACAGAGATGAAGAGAATCATGAAGGTTCTACGGTATTCTCGCTGATTCCTGATGCCGACAACCCGCGCCAAGGTTCACTGCTGCGAGAACGGGGCTATGCTGAAATTGTCCCGGTGGCGGGACGCTATCACATGGATGATGAAAATGGGTTAGTCCTGACGACCGAGTACGAAACCATGAGTTCCATTGAGAGATTCTGGTTTGTCGGCCCTAGCGTGCGGATGCGAACTAGTACAGTGAAACGATTTGGTGGTTTTAGCACCGCCACCTTCTGTACCGAATTCCGGATCGCAGACACTTTAGAAGCTGACCTATCAAACCTGACCTCTGAGCAGATAAAAAATGCGGTAGAACCCACAAAATACTTCTCGTTCTTTGGCTAATCAATTAATCATCACCACCAGTACCGATCCATTTGCCAGGGGGTTAGACTATCTCTATGGAGTTCGGAGTCTAGCTATCGACTCAGAGATGATCGATGCGGTTTATGATTTAGAACACCGCATTCCCCTTTGTACCTGGATCGGTAAGCACATTGATGCAGTGAACAGAGAACTTGAAGGCTATCTTCAGGTCTGCCATGATTGTTTTCACTCCTGGGAACAACCAGAAATACAAATTTTCGCGGCGCCTATTGCTCAGTCCTTTGGGATTGATGGTCTGTGTAATCTTCAGACAAATCCCATTACCATCCTAATTGACGTAGGAAGAGTAGTGCCCGCCGATTGGCTGTTATTAGTTGTCCATGAATATGCCCATGGCCATGTGGGTTTTCCCGGACACCACGAACAATTCGCGCGATCGCTAGCTCATATCTGCCTCGGTTTGGGGATTGCACCCCCCCCTAGGGAATCTGGTATGGAATCCCAACTAAGATTTTATCCTGATTGCCGTCCCACTCAGAACCCATTAGCGTTTTGGCGAGGAGAATTGGCAAAATTGGGTGGAGTCCCTACATACGATTAGCAAAATTGCTTTAGTTGCTCAATCAGATGATCGAAATAGGGGGCGAGAGTTGCTTGCTGCTCAGGTGTAACTCGCTTTAAACTAGCAGTCTTAATACCTTCTAGTCCTACCACCATTGCATCTAAGGGTACTTGCAATTCTTGATACAGCAGTTGCATATAGTGCAACCCTTCACTGCTCGTGTAATCGGTATGCTGTCCAGCGATACCATAGGTGATACAACGCAGGAAGTGCCAGAAATCACGCCAACAGGCATCTGCCCTGGCTGGTGGGTAGAGTCCACCCCCTGGTTGGGTGATGTTAGGGAATGTAGCCAAGACCTGGGTTCTGGCTTCATCAACGATTTCATTGACGCGATCGCGCAATTCCTGAGTTACTGAAATAATTGCCGTGGGTGTAGGGACAAGCTGCTGAATCTGCTGCAAGTCTTCATCGGTGAGGTAGCGTCCCTCGTCATCTGCCGCTTGGAATCGCTGGATCGCCTCCGGTGGGTGGGTACTTTGCCAGGTGGCAAAACTGACAATCCGAGCTTTTTGGATCAATTCCCGGACGGCTGCGCTTAGGGTTGGCTTCGTCACGTCGCTTGGCTCCGAATTTAAAATTTTTTTTGCTTAATCTAAAAATCAATCGTCATGTCTTATAGCCTTTCTCGGTTGAACGCAACACAATCAAGGGTGGGGAAACCCCTACGGGTTTTGCGATTTAAAACTGTACTTCACTCGTCTGAAAACCGCTATAAGCCCAAATATATATTCCCATGTTTTGGGGCTGATTTTGGTTCAAGCTAAAGTATAAGAAATCCTCTACTGTTGGTTGCTATGGAACTCCACGAAATCGAAATAGAACTGCAAAACGCAGATTTTCAATACCGCCTCAAGGCAATTTCTGCTCTCCAAGATTACCCGAACGATGTTGCTGTTCCTTTACTCACCAGCCATCTCCAAGACCCAGAGTTTCTCGTGCGATCGTTCGTTGCTAGGGAGTTGGGCAGGCAAAAAACGTCCGAATCCTTCGCCGCCTTGCTGCAAATCATTAAGTTTGATAACACGCCCAATGTGCGGGCCGAAGCCTCTAATTCCCTATCCTTGTTTGGTAGAATCTCCGCCTCTCATCTAGTGCAGACATTTGTGCGAGATGATCATTGGTTGGTGCGACGCAGCATCTTGGCAGCCCTGGCAGAAATGGAATGTCCTGAAGAACTGCTAGAGGTTTGTCTTCTGGGGCTAGCAGGGGAAGATGCCGCAGTACAAGAAGCATCCGTAGATGCACTGGGAGCATTGGCCAGTTCCCGTCAGTCTGGGGCTGCTTTATCCCAACTCTTGCTCCTCAAAGATTCTGAATTTGAATATATCCGGGTACGGGTTGCTTATGCGCTAAAGCACTTTTATGCTCCGGAAGCCAAAGAAGCCCTAGTGCAACTAAGACAAGATACCAATCACCGTGTAGTGGGGGCAGCAATGGAAGATTTAATCCACTAAGGCAAGAGGATTATAGCTTTGTTTACCTTTCTTAACTTAGTTTTGTTTTTTCCCACCGACTTACATATATTAGTTTGTCAAAAACTCTGGAGAAGCTTTGCTTGTTGGTGACTGGATCTGAGAAAATCGAACATGGGCATTTAAAATTTACTTTCAGGAAACACAATAGATATGGCTGATAGTCCAGAAATCACTTCCACCAATCCAGCCACCCCCGAAGAACTGACCGAGGCGATCGCTGAGTTGGAACAATATCGGGAACGCCTGGTTAACGACACCTTATCAATGGCCCAACGCGCTAAAATCATGAAGGCACAAGCGCTTGCTAGTCTCCAACCTCAGCTAACCCAAATTGATGCAACCATCGAGGCACTCCGCCAGCAGCAGTCTGCGCCGCCAGATGGTAACTAGATCATTGAACAATAACGGTAATAGGGAATTTGTGATGAGTCAATCGCTCAACTCCGAAACTCCAGCAGTGGAAGATCCCATCCTGCGAGTTCAAGCTGAAAATGATGATTTGGTTCAGAGGGTAAATGAGCAGATTACGCTAGAAACCTTTGACTCTAAAGATCAAAAAATCCTCAAACAACTGGTGGAGGGGTTGGGAGATCCACGAGGATTGGTGCGACTGCGGTTTGCTGAAACCTTGGGTGAAATTGGTGAACCAGCAACGCCTTTTTTAGTGGAAGCACTGGCAAATCATTCTAATGTAGTTGTGCGGCGAGCTGCTGCCAAAACACTCACGATCATTTCTGATGCAAGTGCTGTACCAGACTTGCTTCACGCTTTTCTGAATGATGAAGATACAGTAGTCAGAAGTTCATCCGCCGGCGCCTTAGCCAGAACCGGTGAAGCATCTGTACCAGCATTACTGGAAATCCTGGCATCAAATGAGCATCCAGAAGATATTAAAGGTCATGCTGCTTGGGCGTTGGCGTTTATTGGATCGGAAGCCGCAGAACACCTATACAAAGCATTGAACGCTGCTTCTTTAGATGTGCGATGTGCGGTTATCGGGGCCCTGGGACATGTAGCGCAGGAGCAATCAGACGAAAAGTCCTGCAACCTGCTAGTTTCTGCACTCACTGATCCAGAAGCGATCATCCGCACCGAAGCAGCAGCAGCATTGGGACAGGTGAATTATCCTCCATCCGTACCGCATTTAATTTTGGCAATTCAAGATACTGATTTAGATGTGAGGAAGGCGGCGATCAATTCTCTGGGGAAAATTGGCGATCGCAGTGCATTAGAACCATTACAGCCGCTACTCAATGATCAACAAGAGGTGATACGAATTCTCGCTAAACTAGCGATCGCGCAAATTGAACGCCAGTCACAAGCCGATGATTGGTAACATTCAGTTTGCAGGCGGGCGTAGCGATCGCACCTCATTCAACCCCTTACAGGCGGAAGCTCAACTATCAGCAAGAAGTGGGGCGAATTCTGGCAAAACTAGCAGAGCAAGTTGCACAATTAGAGTCAGAGGGCACTTTATCTGGAACTCTATTCTCTATATCTTTTTAGCTTTGAAGCAAAGAGGACAAGATCAAAGGTTGTGGAACTGCATCCTTACTGGTTATAGCCTTTCTCGGTTGAACGCAACACAATCAAGGGCGGGGAAACCCCGCCCCTACGGGTTTTGCGATTTAAAACTGTACTTCACTCGTCTGAAAACCGCTATAAGGTTGTAGCATAGCTCCTAACTAATGTCCAAAATTTTGCGGTATGGCTTATATAAATTGCGACACGCACTCATGAAGCCGGAAATCTCACAGATAACCTCCAGGCTGCTTTCCCAATTGAATTAGTATTAATTTGGGACTATTGCGGGAGTCAGGAGAATGATTTGTTGCTTTTGGAGCGATCGCACATCTTCTAAACTCGCATCCACTGACTGTAAAATTTGCTCTGTCGTCTGATTTCCATCACAAGCAAGGAGAAACTGCCACTCTGCATCATTTAAACGCACAATCTGATAGTCGTGATTAAAGAATTGTTGACTATCTCGCCATCCCTGAATGCAAGGACTCGGTTCCGGGATTGCAGACATCAGTTTGACATCTAATTTCCAATCTTCTCTATGGATGGGGTTGCGTCCTAGGAAAAACTCGTAGTGGGTAATCGCTTGCGGATTGAGGAGTTCAATCAACCGATAGCGTTGGCGATCGCTCAAATCTTGAGAACGCTCAATCAGTTCTGGTGCTTTGCTAATTAATCGTTCTAAATTCCAAATCTGCGGATTAGAAAAGCCGAGAAACTCCAACCCCGACGCATCAATTAATTCAAACACTGTATTCATGTTGTAATCAATTTCCTGGGGATGCACATACATATCTGCAAAGTAGCCATCGCGTTGATTTTCCCAAGACCAGCGTTCCTGTTCGCGCTTGCGGAGGCGATTATCTTCTGGTAAAGAGGCAAATAGTTGTCGCCCAATTGCTACGCCATCAGTATAATCGCCTCGTTTATCACCTTGTAAAAGAGCGATCGCCTCTTGCATCAATTTAATTTCCCAACGCCCCAGTTCACCATACACAAAAATGTGCATGATCCCACCAGGCGATAGCTTTTTCGCTAAGGCTTGAATTCCTCGAATCGGGTCAGGGGTATGGTGTAATACTCCCACACAGTTAATCAAATCAAACTCACCTGGAAGCTGTTCAACATCAAACAAACTCAGGTGATGAAATTCTACCCTGTTTGCCCCTGATTTTTGACAACGCTCTTTGGCTACAGCTAATGCGCCAGCACTCAAATCAATGCCCACAACCGCCGCATCAGGATTGAGATGCACCAAGTATTCTGTTCCTACTCCCGTACCACACCCAGCATCGAGGATGCGGACATTGTTCTGGGAGGGTTTTTTTCCAGTACAAAAGTTATACGCCGTCAGCCAGTTCCAGCGCCAGTTATATCCAGGAGGTGGTTCATCTAATAGCGGTTCTGGCGGGAAGGGATAGGTATTGTAGAGTTTGGCAACTGCAGCACTAATGGCTTGGGAATCTGACATAGTGGGAGAACAGTAGTTCGTAATTGATAATAGCCTGCGGCCAGTCCCTTTGCGTCACGTAATTCGTGAATGTCAATTTAAAGCTCACTTTCCAACCGTGGGTCATCTTCTGGTGGATGCCAACCACCTTTTACCCAAAGCCGACGCGCTTTGATAATAGAACCTTCGTTGTGATACTCATCATTCAAATCTAAACGATTACAAGTACCTCGCCCTGTATCGGTAATACCAATAATTGTTAAACCATCCGCCGACCAAATAAAATGGTCCGACCATTTTTGTTTGCGAGGATTAAAAAGTGGAATATTTTTCCCAGTTTCCGGGTCAATGCCAGTTGTAAAGTTGTAGCGATAGCCATTACAACGCTGACACGCCAATGCTAAATTATCAGGTTCATCCGATGAATTAGGAAAAGATTGGGGAATTATATGGTCGAGCGCAAATAAAGCCGCACTTGCTTCTTCCAAAGCGTGACAATATTCACACAGATATTTTGCTCGTTTCCTGACTAATTTTCTAGTTGCATCACTAACCGTCATGATTCGGCGATAACTTTAGCATTGAGCAAGGTAAAAATGCGATCGAGTTCTAATATTCCTGTTAGTTCAGCTTCTTCTTCCGATGTCAGCATATCAGTTTTTTTCTTCTCAGTTAGTTGATCAAGCCGCGATTGTAGCTCTGGGGTAAATTTGAATAAATATAAATCTCTAACTTTGCTAATTTGGATTCCAGATTCGACCCAGGATGAGGGTTGAACCATCATTTGAGTAATCATGGTGGTAATAGATTTAGTTTGATGTGTGGTCGCATTCTAGCAATGAATCCTGTTGATGGTGTTTTTCAGGTTTTTTGTGAGTGTGTTGGTTAGTCTCAATTTTGATACAAATTTTGCCGCAGAGATTTTACTGCGACAATTGTTTATTTTGGTCGCTGTCCATTAATAGTCACTGTCAGCCACACAAATTCCCTTACATTTGATGCCATTTGTCGCTGTGCGCTGACAATGAGGACAGAGAATTTTTTCTGCTTCCGGAGCGAGATTGTTACTGGTGTCGGCTTGTGGTTTGTCTTTGTCGGTTTGAATGTTCACGTTTATCAGGGTATAGGAAATTTTTGTGGTTTATTTTTACATTTTACAAACCACAGAGATTCCCCCTACCAAGGTGTTTTTCGCAAACCGTGGTAGATACCACATATACTTTGAGATTATCTTTCTCCTCGCTGAAACTTCACCGTCATCTCCAGGCGAGATAATGCACTGGTGGCGGACTCGCGCACATAGGAGTCGGTAGATTCATCTTGAATTAGCGATTGTAGCACCTCCACGCCTCGACTATCGCCAATAGAGGCGATCGCATTCACCAAGGAGATTCCCAGCGCTGGATTATCGGTGGTTTGCAATGCCTCAATCAATACGTCCACAACAGGAGAACCAATTTCACCTAGTGCCATCACAGCTGCAATATGCACTACAGGATTGGGGTCATTGAGAGCAGTTTTTAAACCCTGTACACCTTCAGATGGAAAGGGCACATCTGAGTGATTAATGGCGACTTGTGCTAGTGCTTTGGCTGCACTCCCGCGCACGGTAACGTTTTCACTATTGAGCAAGGCTGCTACTAAAGGAGTTACCGTATCCAGACCGATCGCTCCTAGGGCTTTGACAGCCGCTCGGCGATAGGTGGTATCTTCATCATCAAGAATACTCATCAGTCGGGGAATCGTGGTCTCGTCAGGATTTTCAGCCAGTTCCCACATTGCTTGGTCACGCAGGTGGGGATTGGGGTGTTTCAGTTGTTGGAATAGTTCTTCTCTAGACATACAGGATGATAAATTCTCAAGAATGTGCAATTAGTGTGCAAATAATCTGTTGACTCAGCGAGAACTCTGAGCGGTGGTTGACAGCGATTAGAATTTTGGTGACTCAACACTTATAACTTGGTACTGCTTTCGTGATTTAGCTTTTTCCTGAATCAGCCAATCGTCATCGTTAGCGACTTGCTCATAACCACTGGTATCGCCCAGTTTTTCCAGTGCCATCAACGCCGCATACTTCAGATCCCAGACTTTGGCTTCTAGGCAGGCTTTCAGTTCAGGAATCGCTTTTGCATCTCCGAGTTCACCGAGAGCGATCGCTGCTGCTGAACGTGATTTTTGAAACTGTGGTTGTTTGTTATGCAAAGCTTCAACTAGCAAATCGTAGGCTGGGGCATATTTTAACCAACCGAATAGCTTCATTACATGAAAATGGGCGCCATAGTCATTATTTGCTTCTTCGGCGTAGGTGGCCAATAGAGCCTCAGGTGCAGCATCGGCGTGATGGTCAAGAATGGTCTTAGCTGCTAAATAACAGCGCCCAAAGTCGGTTTCATACAACCCCCGGATCAAAATTGGCAGAGTGGGGGGACTTTGGTAACTATGCACCAAGCCCAAATCATACGGGTGGTCGCGTAATGTCTGCTCCAAGTAGGGTTGAATCGTGGCAAAGGTAATTGCTCCCGCAGAGATTCCCGCTTCTGCCAACGTCCGAATGCCTCGCAGCCGAAAGACCAAAGATACTGGACATCGGGCAATATGGGGAATTGCGTCGTAGTAACGAGCATCCATCAAATCTTGGATAGACAACCGCCGCCCTAACACATTCGGGTGTTGCAACATTGCCACTACCTTCCCCATTTGGGAATAGTCCCTAGTTAAACGGCAAACTGCGGCCATAGCGGCACTTGCTGTGGGTGGGTCGGCATCATCGACAAATTTGCGAATACGTTCCAGCGCTGGTTGATAATTAAACTTTGTTAGTGTGTGGATAATCACCCGATAGGTTTGCCCCGGCTTGTCCAGCAACTGAGCCACATCTTCTAATATATCGGGGTCTTGAGTCCCAATTTCACCGATCGCCCAAACAGCATTTTCCACTGTGTAGCAGTCTTCATCACTCAGACAAGCGCGAATTACTGGCATAGCAGCCTCGGCTTGCAGTCGCCCCAAAGTCTCCACTGACTTGCGGCGAACGATACGGTTATCTAGGGCGGGGTCAGTTTGCTGCACAGCCCGCATCAGGGCATTTACTGATTTTTCTGTAGCGAAGTTCACCAAATGAGCCGCCGCAATATAGCGTGAATCATCTTCACTCAATTGGTCTTGAGGCGTATCCAAAAGAGCGATCGCCTGGTCTTCTGTGAGATTAAAGAAATTAAAAAAGCGTTTATCCATATATATAAATCAGCAGTTAGCTGTCAGCCCTCAACAAATACTCTTTCTCGTACCTCTGCGCTTAAATTTCACCCCTTAAACTGATAGTTTAAAACAAAACAAACCCAGAGATTCTTTGCCATTACTCGACCTTCACAGGCAAAGCAAAGAGCCAAGAACCTCTAGGCTTGTAGGGTAACAATGTACCCTTGTCAACAAGTCACAAGTCTAGTAATCAACTAGGACAAAGAGTTGATAGCGTAGTCAAGTAAAGCATTGTACTCAGTCAATGCTTGAGCAGACATATCACGAGGCGCACAACCACGGTTACGAGCAAAGCTTAATGCTTCAACGTAAGGAGCGGTGGGCAAGCCCAAAGCGCGATAAACTTCACGTTGACCAGCAATACCCCACTCATCCAATGGGCCAGTACCGCCAACTACCAAGCTGTACTGAATCAAGCGCAAGTAGTGCTTGATGTCACGAGCGCACTTGGACTTGAAGGTATCGGTGGAATTAGCTTCACCAGCATTGTTTAAGTAAGGATACTTCTTGATACAAGCGTTGTAAGCTTCGTTTGCAACTGCGTCGATGTTGTTAGCTAGCTTTTCAGCAGCTTCCAAACGAGCAGATGCGCGTTGGATAGAACCTTGTACTGATTCTAAGTCAGAGGTGCTGGGGAAACGACCTGCGGCATCAGCAGATGCAATAACGGTGGTAACAACTGATTTCATTTCTTAATTCTCCCAAAAGGCTTTTAATTTTAACTGTGTTAGATGTCAATCTGTTGAGTTAATTGCAAGTAGCAATTAATTAGCTCAGAGCAGAGATTACGCGATCGAAGTAGCTGGAAGCTTCAGCAACTAGGCTGGCGCAACGATCTTCTACAACAGGGGTTCCCATCTTACGCAATTTGGCACCTGCAAGAGCCTCACTGGGATTGTCTTGAATGTGAGCAGCTGCTTGAGCCTTCATGATTTGAACGGCACGCACGGTGGAGGTGGTGGGTACGCCTAGAGCCGCGTAGGTTTCTTTCAAACCGTTCAAGCAACGATCATCTAGAACTGAAGCGTCACCAGCTAATAGAGCGTAGGTTACATAGCGTAAGATGATTTCAGCATCGCGCAGGCAAGCAGCCATGCGACGGTTGGGATAGCAGTTACCACCAGCTTGGATCAAACCTTGGTTTTCGCAGATCATTCCAGCAACAGCATCAGAAACCATGCAGCTAGCGTTGCTAGCGATCGCATTCACAGCATCCAAACGTCTGTTACCACTAGCAACGAATGCTCTGAGGGCAGCAATATCAGATACGGTGGAAGTGCTAGCATCTGCTGAAACTACAGCTCTAGAAAAAGCGTCAAGCATTTCGCTCTCCTTGAATATTGGTTACTTGCAAAACTTGAGTGCCTGTTCCTTGAACAAGACAATATAGAACATAGAAGATGATCCCTGTCTCAGTCTCAGTTATGAGAAACAAAGTAACAATCCTTAACAAACAATCCCCAGCCAGGACTGCCCTGACTGGGGAACATATATGAAATGGTTTGTGAGCGGCGACACGATGGAGAATTGCTAAACCTGCTTGAGAAGATGCTTGATCATATTGTCTTTGACCATTAATTGCCGCAGCACCTCCAAGAGAAACTTTTGAGATTCTTCCTGGCTTAACTCCTTCACCTGCTCTTCGTAAAGTTTGAGGTTGAATTTCTGCTCTAGGTTAAGCTCCATTGGGATATCCATAATTTTGACTCTCCGGTGTTTTGCAACATCAATTCTGTTTAGCCTCTGGGACTAAGATTAACAAAAGTAACACCTGCTTGACAAGTGGACGGTTTTAGACGATAGCGAATAAACCTCAATTGAAGATATGTAGCCTGTTCAAATGAGCCTACAGAAAGCATGTAATAGCCATGTGTGCCATGACGGCAAATTCTTGTGTTCAAAAGACTTAATTAGCTACAAAATCTCTAGCAGTTGCGTAGCGAAAAAGCAAGCTATAGTGTATCCATGCTCTCATACAGCAATTCGACACAAAGGTCTAGAAGTATTGTAGCAATGTTTACATAATTTAATATTTAGACTGGCAGAATTGGGAGAAGCAAACTGTTACTGAGTATTGTTGTTTGCATGATTTAGGAGAAAGACATGGCTGAAATTCCCACCGGCGGTCAAATGCTCTGGAAACTGGAAGGAGTTGATCGGGTCTTGCACCTGCGGCATAATTCGGCGGAGCCGTGGCTTCCCTATGAAGAGTTCCCGCAGTATGTTCTGCCCGATCCTCCCGGATTTTCTAAAGGAATTGCTACCTTTCTGGCATTGTTGAAGAAAGAGTGGACAGTAATTAAATCCTGAGCACTTAACTTTCCAGACTGGCGCGGGTGGTGCGACGAGTTAACGCATGGGGTGTATCTAGCTCTGGTGCAGGCTGACTGAGGAGGCGCGATCGCATTTCGTCACTCAGTCCCTGAACAAGAGTAAAATCTGCTCCGGCAATGCTTTCCAACTGCTCGAACTCAACCCCAGTCATATCTGTTGCCCGCAAATCTGCTCCTGCCAAGTTAGCTCCATTCAACCGAGCATTACGTAAAGATGCCCCTGCTAACCAAGCTGTTCGCAAGTCTGCCTGACTGAGCCGCGCCCCTTGGAGATTAGCAAGGGTCAGATCAGCACCGCCCAAATATGCCCCCAACAAGCTCGCACCCTGCAAATCTGCATTCCGCAAGTTGGCTGTATTTAGCTGGGCCCCGTTCAAATTGGCATGGGGACCGATCGCCCCAGAGGATTTGTAGGCAAAACCTTCTGGAAAAACGGTGTGGCTATCATATCTTGCCGCTAGCAGCTTGGTGTCTGTCAACATAGCTCCCCGTAAATCTGCGCCACTCAGATCCACTCGGTACAAACAAGCTGCCTGTAAATTAGCATCCCTTAAAATGGCTTGGCTAAGATCCGCTCCCCGTAAATCGGCACCACTGAGATCCGCTTCACTGAGATCGGCTTGGCTGAGATTCGCTCGAATCAGAGTAGCTTTATTCAACTTAGCTCTTTGCAGCCCCAAACCACTGAAGTTGAATTGATATAAATCTTCCTGAGTCAGAGCAAGCCCTGCCTTGAGAACAGCCAAAACGTCTTGGGGTGTCTTGTGAGTCTCCCTGCTGATCATGGGTTGAAATCGTGAGATTATTTAGGGGTATTGTACCGCGACCTATCTACAATCATGCGGGTTGGGTGTTTTCCCGCCTCTATTTTGTTTGAGGATAATCTATGCCGTTTCTCACGCCAATGACAATGATGGACTTTTTCCATAAGAGTGAAGGAGTCTGGTTTACCCAGCGCACAGTACATCACTTTGATACGGTTGCAGATCAGTCGGGAGAATCAAAGCTTTATGTAGGTGTGATTATACAAGATGATCCACGGATCAAAGCCATCTGTGAGCAGCAAGGCATCGATCCAGCTAGTGCCAAGGGAGGAGCCAGCTTTATGTGGCAGGCACACGACGATGACCAAGAACCCAATCCGGAGCAGGCTGCTGTGTTGATTGACGTACCGGATGATGAGAAGGGGCGATCGGGCAAGTTACTCCGCAACCAGGGTTATGTGGAAAAAATTCCCGTGGTTAGCCGCTACTGGTTTGGTAAAGACGGCATTTTAACCATTGATACCGAATATGACAGTAACCAGGGACAGGAACGCTGCTGGTTCATGACCGATGATTTTCGGGTGCGTGTCAGCACAGTGCGGATGATGAATGGTGTATATTTAATGACCTATTGCTCCGAGCGACGCTGTTTAACTGAGGCGAATTTAGCACAAATGGTGCAACACAATTTATCTAGGGCATAGGAGAGACAATTTGAACTTTGAGTTTTTGGTAGATCGACAAGATGCCATCTCAACTGTAGCCAGATGGTATGGATGAGCGATCGCTCTCGCACAAATTGATCACGTTAAGGATCGTTACTTTATTTAACGTATTCGAGACAGCGTCTCTGTGAATCCCGTATTCTCAGAAATCGAGGCAGATGAGTCTATAAATTTTTATGTATAAGTGCTTCCTTGAGCATCTGGAACAATCGCTTTTGCAACGGTTTAAATTGGAGAGTCGCCCAATTCCGGCAGGACTAGAGTATCAGGTAAGCGATCGCGGTAGAAATCCCGCCACCATTCAGAGCTGGTGCTATCAATGCCCACAGTTTCGGAAAATTCGCTATACCTACATTGATGCAGGTGCAAGTGCCCAGATATTTAATAGTGTGATTTATCCCAGTCACAACTACGAGTTGCCCTTACTTGGCATCGACTTTCTGTCTTTCGGTCAGGTGAAAAACCTGATTGTCATGGATTTCCAGCCTTTATTTCAGGATGAAGCTTACCTGAGAAAATACATCCATCCCTTGCAGACATTACATGAACAGTATCCAGACCTGGTACAAGACCTGGAAATGAAATTTTACGATGCTAATCAGTACTTCTCAAAATATCTGCTGTTCGCCAAAACCGATGCAGAAACCGTGAAAACGCGGGTGTTTGAGGCATTCAAAGATTATTTGAATCTGTATTGGCAGATGCTAGATCAAGCCAAACCCCTGAGCGATCAGTCAGACATTCAACGGATTGTCAAGGCCCAAAAAGATTATGACCAATACAGTGCTGAACGTGACCCTGCGTCTGGTTTGTTCAGTAGCTATTTTGGACATGAATGGTCAGAGCGGTTTTTGCATGAATTTTTGTTTGAGGAAGCCATGCCTTTAGCGACTAGAGCTACCAAAAAGTAACTTGAATTTTGAATTGGGAGCGAAGCGACGTGACTCTCTATCAGCCATTTTTAGATTATGCGATCGCCTGCTTGCAGGAACGTTTAGATTTACAGCCTTATCCGATTCCCACCGGTTTTGCATCGAAGCAAGCAACGGTGGGCAAAGGCAAGCATCAGGACGAAGTCTTAACCACCAGTTATGGTTATCAAGCTCCCAAACTCCGGCAAATCCGAGCCGCCCATGTACAGGGGGGTAACTCACTTCAGGTATTAAATTTTGTAATTTTTCCCCACCTGAACTATGACTTACCCTTCTTTGGCGCTGATTTAGTCACCTTGCCTGGTGGGCACTTGATTGCCCTGGATATGCAACCCCTATTTCGGTATGATCCGGTGTATCAGGGGAAATATACCCAGCCCATCCTGCCAATTTTTCAGGCACATCAGCAGCATTTGCCTTGGGGCGGCGACTTTCCTGAAGAAGCCCGTCCTTTTTTCTCACCTGCTTTTCTCTGGACGCGAACCCAGCAAACTGAGGTTGTAGAAACTCATGTGTTTGCAGCTTTTCAGGACTATCTCCAGGCATACCTGGATTTTGTTGACCAGGCGGAACCCATAACTGATTCCCAGTCTTTAGTAGATATTCAAGCAGCTCAACTGCGCTATCTACACTACCGAGCCGAAAAAGATCCAGCACGAGGCATGTTTACCCGTTTTTATGGTGCTGAGTGGACAGAAGAATATATCCACGGCTTTTTGTTCGACCTGGAACGAAAGTTAACCACAACGGTGGGAAATAAAATTTAAATCGTTAATATTTCTTAACTTTTCTGTTCATATTCTCTTGGGCTGTGCATCAAGAGAATCACAGAACTGTTGATGGCAGAGCGTTGTACACGCTATCATGCGATATTGAATGGGATTCCCCATTAGTTAAGTTTTTCGACAATTGTAAAAAGTCCTTGATAATTTGTAATAAATAACGATCCAACGACATAGTATAAACAAAAATATAGAGAAAACAGGCGTAGCTTGTTTGTTTGCCTGATGAGTCAGGTTCTTAAATTTAGTTAAGAACTGTAAAGGTTTCCCAGCTTCCTGGTGGAAAGATCAGAAACCCATCTCCCAAGGCACTGTTCTATGATTTATCGGCTGTGCAGGTAGCATTATTGCCTGAACTAACCGAATCTTGTTTTGACCTAATTGTCCGTACGGAAATTAAACACATTAGGAGATTGAGTGTATGTTTGACGCTTTTGCAAAAGTAGTCTCCCAGGCTGATGCACGAGGTGAATATCTCAGCCCTTCTCAACTAGATGCCCTAAGTGCGATCGTTACTGATGGCAACAAGCGCATGGACGTTGTCAACCGCATTACCAGCAATTCCTCCACAATTGTGGCCAATGCAGCGCGTTCTTTGTTTGCAGAACAGCCCCAATTGATCGCTCCTGGCGGTAACGCTTACACCAGCCGTCGTATGGCTGCTTGTTTGCGCGACATGGAAATCATCTTGCGCTACATCACCTATGCTATTTTCGCTGGAGATGCCAGCATTCTAGATGATCGCTGCCTCAACGGTTTGAGAGAGACATACTTGGCGCTAGGAACTCCCGGTTCTTCCGTGGCAGTTGGCGTTCAAAAAATGAAGGATGCTGCGATCGCAATTGCTGGTGACACCAATGGCATCACCAGAGGCGACTGTGCCAGCCTCATGTCTGAAATCGCCAGCTATTTTGATAGAGCAGCTTCTGCGGTTGCATAATTAGCGATTTATCGATTTTTTTTGATCAGCTTCAGATAGCTGAAACAATTGCGACAAGCTATTTCATAAAACAAGATTACTGGGAGAAAATCTGACATGAAAACCCCTCTGACCGAAGCAGTAGCTGCTGCTGATTCCCAAGGACGCTTCCTCAGCTCCACCGAAATCCAAACCGCATTTGGTCGTTTCCGCCAAGCTAAAGCAAGTTTGGAAGCTGCCAAAGCATTGAGTTCCAAAGCTTCCAGTCTGGCTTCTGGTGCTGCTAATGCTGTATACAGCAAATATCCCTACACCACCAGCACCTCTGGCCCTAACTTTGCTTCTACTCAAACTGGCAAAGAGAAGTGCGTTCGTGACATCGGCTACTACCTCCGGATGGTTACTTACTGCCTAGTTGTAGGTGGTACAGGCCCAATGGATGACTACTTAATCGGTGGTATCGCAGAAATCAACCGCACCTTTGATCTATCTCCTAGCTGGTATGTTGAAGCTCTGAAGTACATCAAAGCTAACCACGGTTTGAGTGGTGATCCTGCTGTTGAAGCAAACTCCTACATCGACTACGCCATCAACGCCCTCAGCTAGTAAGATGGTTTTGCCCGGAGAGGTTGACAATGACTGACAGGAGTTAGTGATTGTTTGCCTCTCTGGGTATTGTTCTTTTGTCCTCCTTCCCTCTCTTCATCCCCCAACTATGGACAACGCAGCTAATATCCGGGATGATAACCAACTAACTGTAGAACAGGCGATCGCTAATCTCCAAGGTGAAGATTTGGGATTGCGAGTGTATGCTGCCTGGTGGTTAGGTCGATTTCGGGTGGATGTTCCAGAAGCCATTGATGTATTGATCACAGCATTAGCAGACGAAGATGATCGCACCCATGTAGGTGGTTATCCCCTGCGACGAAATGCAGCGAGAGCATTGGGAAAACTGGGCGAAAAACGGGCAGTGCCGGCATTAATCCGGGCGCTCGAATGTGCTGATTTTTATGTGCGGGAAGCCGCAGCCCAATCCCTGGAGATGTTAGGGGACTCGTGTTGTATTCCCAGGCTAATTGAGTTACTAAATAATCAAGTTCCGGGAACCCTACCAGCACCAGAACCACCCCAACTTACCCAACCCTTCGACGCTATTATCGAGGCATTGGGAACATTGGGAGCAGTTGAGGCAATTCCCTTAATTCAACCATTCTTGGATCACTTTATTCCCCGAATTCAGTACGCCGCAGCACGGGCAATGTACCAGCTAACCTTTAAAGAAACAGAAGTAGGCAATCAATATGGCGATCGCCTGGTGCAGGCACTTGCTCACGATGATTTGCAACTACGCCGGGCAGTTTTGGCAGATCTGGGGGCAATTGGGTATTTGCCAGCCGCCGAAGCGATCGCCGAGACTCTGGCAGAAAACAGCCTCAAGCTGATTGCCCTCAAAGGTTTACTAGAAAAGCAATTGCTCCAGACCACACCACCGAATTTATCCCCAGGAGCAATCAAAGTGATGCAATTAATGGATGCGCTATTGTAACAGAAAGAGCGAAAATGTAAAAGGTAGAACTTATCGCTTCCTTGCTCATGCCTGATTACCTTGACACTCTAATTCGTGCAGTAGAAGAGGCAGACTCTTCTCAGCTTTTACTAAAAGCTGTGCAAAACCTAGCAGAGGCTCGTTTAGAAGGAGCCATTCCCACCTTGATTGCCACTCTCAGCTATAACAATCCTGGCGCAGCAGTGGCGGCTGTCGATGGACTAATCAAAATTGGCGAACCAGCAGTACCTGCACTGCTAGAGCTACTAGACCTCCATAACTACACCGCCAGAGCCTGGACAATCCGTGCCTTGGCAGGAATTGGTGACCCTAGAGGGTTATTGACATTGTTGGGAGCAGCCACTGCCGACTTTGCCCTCAGCGTCCGACGGGCAGCTACTAGAGGACTAGGAATGATGAAGTGGCACTGGTTCCCGGATGATCTCCTGGAAATTGCTCAAGCAGAAGCAATGGATGCTCTGCTGTTTGTGGCCCAGGAAGATGATGAATGGGTGGTGCGCTATTCAGCTGTAGTCGGGTTACAATACCTTGCCGATGCCATTGCCGTAACTTATCCAGATTGGCGATCGCAAATTCAGTCCCAGTTTGAGCAAATGGCATTCAAGGATGAGAGTTGGGCAGTGCGTGCCCGTGTCTTGATGGCGCAGCAGCACCTCCAGGCAGAAACAGTTACTGTTAAACCCCAAACGCTTGATGAGCGACCCTCACCCTTATCCTCTATGGACTGGCAGAGGATTATGGAAGGTTTGTATGGGCGTAAAGACCAAGAGCGACTGGTGTTTGCAGAAGGCGATCCACGTCGGTATCGAGAACTGGTAGTGGCGATCGCGGAAAATACGGAAGAATAATTCTGGAACTAACGATCTGCGAGTGTTCTACTGGAGGTGTAGCCAAAGGCAGGAGGCCTTGTGTCTCGTGCTACGCATCTCTACACAAATCTTTTTATATTATACGACTTAAGCATTGACACGAAATACAAAATATGGGTGGTTGAGAAAACCACATTTGTCGTAGGGGCACAGTTAAAAGGGCGGTTACTCTCCGAGAAGCCGCCTCCGGCGTCTACAAGAAACCCGCCCACGGCGCTGGCTCGTCTACACAAACAAAACCCAGCGACCTGGGTTTCAAACTCCTAGTTTTCCGTCAGTCCGCCTCTGCGGACTTCAGCTGTGTAGCCAAGCCACTGCGTTGGAAGGGTTTCCCGGCTTAAAGCAAGTGGTGCGCGAATTCTATTCGCAGGGGCTTATAGCGGTTTTCAGACGAGTAAAGTACAGTTTTAAATCGCAAAACCCGTAGGGGTTTCCCCGCCCTTGATTGTGTTGCGTTCAACCGAGAAAGGCTATAAGTTGACACTACATCGCGGGTTGATGTAACTTTTTTCCTTCTGCCCTCTGCCTTTCTTTGTAATAATCGGAGATGTATATTGGTATTAGCTCGATGGGGAGCTAATTTTGCCTGCCAAGGTAGCAACTACAAACAATAATTGAGCAGGTTGGATGGGTTTAGCAATGTGCATTTGAAATCCTGTGGATAAGGCTTCTATCTGGTCTGCATGTCCAGCATAGGCGGTGAGGGCGGCGGCGGGAATTTGTCCACCGGCTTCAGGACTCAACTGTCTCACCTGACGAATCAGTGCGTAACCGTCTTCCTGGGGTAAACCGATGTCAGATAAAAGTACGTCATAGCCACCGGGGTTAGCCTGTAGTGTTGATAAAGCTTCACTTGCTGTTTCTACTACTGTGACTTCTGCACCATATTGTTCCAGTACTAACTGAAATAATAGACGTATATCCACTTGGTCATCTACGATGAGTACCCGTACACCCTCTAGGGATGGGATGTGATCAATTGGCGGTTCTGGCTCCTCTGTAGCTACAACTGGCTCGATATCAATCGGTACAGCAATTGCTTTCGGCTTAGTATCCAAGGGTAGCTTGAGTGTAAAAGTTGCTCCTTGACCTTCACCCTGGCTTGCTGCTTCCACTGTACCACCGTGGAGTTCTGCTATATGGCGAGCGATCGCTAGTCCTAATCCTAAGCCGGAGTTGGCTCGTGTTTTGCTCACATCAGCTTGATAAAAGCGGTCAAAAAGGTGGGGGAGAAATTCGGCACTAACACCTTGACCTGTGTCGCTGACTTGAATTTGCGCTTGGGAGTCAGTGTAATCTAGTGTGACTGTGATTCTGCCTCCGGCTGGGGTGAATTTAATAGCGTTAGAAAGTAAGTTCCATAACACCTGCTGTAAGCGACTAGGATCACCGACGATGGTTCTAGGTGTGGAATCTAATCTGGATTCTATTTGCAGATTTTTGGCTTCGGCTGACAGCCGCACAACATTGATTGCTTCCTCAATTATCGGCACTAGCTCAACCTGTTCGGTATCGAGACGCAATCTACCTGAGCTAATACGTGAGATGTCTAATAAATCCCCAATGAGTTGGGATTGTGCCTGGGCGCTTTGTTCAATGGCTTGCAGTCCCCGATTTACGCCAGCTTCGTCTAGTTGACGTGTACGTAATAAATTCGCCCACCCCAACAGAGCATTGAGTGGATTCCGCAGTTCATGGGAGAGAATCGATAAAAACTCATCTTTGGCACGGTTGGCAGTTTCTGCCGTCGTCCGAGCCGACTGCTCTTGTAAAAGTAGCTGAATGCGTTCTGCTTCCCATTGCTTCCATTGAGTGATGTCTTCAATCAGCAGCAGAATCAATTGCTTATTTTCTGCTTGGAGCAATTTCCGAGCATTGAAGCGGAGGATTTTATGGCCAATTTGCTCAAAATCAAGCTCAACTTCCAATTCTTGGAATGGGGCATTGTGGGGAAGAACTTCTGCTAAGAGCGATCGCAATTGGGTACTATTCCATTGTCCATTGCCAATATCAAAAATGAGGCGTTGTTCTGTTTCGCTCGGTAGCAACAGGAAGGTTTCATAAAAAGACCGATTGGCTCTGACTACTTGTAAATCTTCAGTCAACACTAATAAGGATTCCCGGACAGTATCTACAATAACTTCTGCGTAATCACGAGATGCTTTGAGTTTTTCGGCGCTGCGTTTGAGGGCATCAATGTCTACTAACACGACTACAGCCCCATCAATTTTGTTGTCGATGGTGCGATAGGGTCGAATCCGCAAGTCATACCAACGCCCTTGTTGGTCTTGAACTTCTTGGGCTTTAAAATTGAGAGTACCAATTACTTCTAAAATTTGTTGCTCTAAGTCAGAAATATTCAAGTTGTGCTTGATATCGCTAATTGGTCGCCCGATATCGCTAGGAATCAAGTTAAACATTTCCTCTGCTATCGGTGTAAAGCGGCGAATCCGCAGATCACTTCCCAACATCAGGATCGGAATATTGATACTACTGAGGAGATTCTGCAAATCATTGCTGACTTGAGTTGACTCTATATTACGTCGTTGCAGTTCGTCGTTAATAGTGTTGAGTTCTTCGTTAGTGGCCTGAATTTCCTCTTTGGCAGTTTCTAGTTCCTCATTGGTACTTTGCAATTCTTCGTTACTAGAAAGGATTTCTTCGTTAGCTGCTCTCAGGTCTTGATTGGTGGCTTGCTGTTCTTCAATAATTGATTGCAGATGTTCTTGATTTGTCGCTAATTGCAGTCTGAGTCGCTGATTTTCTTTCTCTTCATTAGTGAGTTTGTGCCGCCCAGAACGCAGAGGGCGATCGCCTGTTTCTACACCTATTGCACCAGGTATAGTAGTAAACATAACTAAAAAGTAGCTTTCTCCAGTCGCCACAGGTTTAAATGGCACAACATCGATTTTCACCTGATTGACTTGTTCACTCTCTTGAATTTCGATGCCTTCCTTAGTTACCGGCACGTCTTGCTTTTTAGCTTGGTGGATCGCAGTACGTAACTCTAGTTGTAATTCTTCTTTGGCCATTTTCAGCACATTAAAGCTCGGTCTACCGGGCGCAGGTTGCAGATAAAGACTAGTTTGACCCCGGAATTGCAAAATTTCCAAATCTTCGTTAATAATCACACCAACCGGAGTGTATTGGTTTAATACAATCCGGTCAGCTGCTTTCTGCATTTCCAACTCATTCCAATTATTTGTGTTTGATGGCAACTGGGGGTTGAAAGTTTCTACAGGGTAGTTGCTAGCAATCAGATCCATTCCCAACTGAGTTGGAGCTATTTTGCGGGAATAAATCTTATACTTTCTGTCTACTAAAGCAAACAAATCCGTGAAGTCTCCCACTGTTTCCGATGTGCCTAACATCAGAGAGCCATAAGGTTTAAGACCATAGTGAAAAATGGGCAGCAGCTTTTTCTGCACAGCGCTGCTCAAATAAATTAGCACATTGCGACACGTAATCAAATCCAACCGCGAAAATGGGGGATCGTTGAGCAAATTTTGTCTAGCAAAAATGCACATTTCCCGCACTGGCTTACTAATTTGATAACCACCATCTACTGGAATAAAGAAGCGCTGTAATCGTTCGGGAGAAATATCTGCTACTTGGCTAGGCTTATAAACACCGCTACGGGCTTTTTCAATGGCAACTTCGTTAATATCGGTGGCAAAAATTTGAATGGCAGTATTAATTACCTGATTAGTCAAAAACTCTAGTAAGCAAATAGCAATTGAGTAAGCTTCTTCACCAGTAGAACAACCAGCAACCCAGATGCGGATGGGTGAATCTGGGCTTCTATCTTTGGCAATTTGGGGAAATACTCTAGTTTTTAAGACTTCAAAGGCTTCAGGATCGCGGAAAAAACTAGTGACAGTGATCAGGACATCTTGGTATAAGGCTTTAACTTCTGCCGGGTTCTCTTGAAGATAGGTGACGTAATCTTCCAAACTTTCTAATTTGTATAAAACCATCCTGCGTAGGATGCGCCGCTTCAGGGTTGTTTGCTTGTAGAGGTTAAAATCAACCCCTGTCGCAGTTCGTAACAGACTAAAGACATTGGCTAGGACATCGCCGCTTTCTAATATCGTATCCACTGCTTTAACTGGAATGGGAGGCTTAATGTAGGGATGAGTACTGATATTGGCGAGTTCTTCTGCAATTTGTTGCGGTGTCAAGACAAAATCTACACTACCAGAAGCTACGGCTGTATTCGGCATACTACTAATTCTTGCCGATTCCTGAGTTTGGGCAAAAGTGATGCCACCTTCCCCTTTAATAATTTCCAGTCCCCGTGAACCATCGGCATCACCCCCCGATAGTACAACCCCAATCGCTTTGTTTCCCCGTTCCTCGGCTAAGGAAAAAAAGAAGGTATCGACTGACATCACTTGTCCGCGATTCTGCGGACGCGGTGACAGTTTCAGATGCCCTTGAGTGATAGTCATGATCGCATTGGGCGGAATCACATATACATGATTTGGTTGTACCACCAAGCTATCCTGTGCTTCTATTACAGGCATTTGGGTTGTCCGAGACAGAATCTCTGTCAACAGACTTTTTTGATGGGGGCTTAAATGCTGAACTAAGACAAAGGCCATACCTGTATTGGTGGGCAAATGCCTAAGTAATTCTGAGAATGCCTCTAATCCTCCCGCAGAAGCACCGATACCTACAACCGGGAATAATTCGTTTTGATTACTCTCCTGGTCGTCAGAAGAATTAGATGAAGATTGCTTGGTGGACCGCCGAGGACTCATTATACACAGCCAATTAGATTTTTGGAACTCACATAGTCATCAACCTCTACTACTACTGTATCTAAAATCCAGGAACATCCTCCCCAAGTGAATCATCTGTAGTGGCGTGGCAAGGCTAAAATGTTGCAAACAATTTGGGAGCATCCCAAATGTGTAAATTTATTTTTTTGTAGTGCGGGCATCTTGCCCGCTAATTAGAACGGGCATCTTGCCCGTTCTACAAGAGATTGCTAATACACAAAATTAGCTTAGACACACTACTACACTTAATTTGTCTTTACATAGTTATAAATATTCGCACCTACTTACTTAGTTAAGTCGTTGTTGCTGTTTTGCCATTCTTGCCGTTTACAGTGGCAACAAATGACATTTGCTCAGAATTGGGGGTTGATGATTCACCTCGCAGTCTCTTATGGCGCTGGTTTTTAGGAATTCCCCCCGCCATGCCATACTCTACACTGCTTTTACCATAGCGAGTTGCAACTGCTAACAGCATGTGCTCTGCCATATCTGCTAGCTCACGCTCTGTTTCTAGCATTTGACGGTACAACTTATCCAGGTGAGAAAGGGCGCTGTTATATCCGTTCTCTTGCGATCGCATCTTTTCTATAAGAGTCGAGAACGCAGGTAGGGTAAGACCATTACCTAAATCTAAACTGGGATTAATTGAGTCTATGCCAGAAGCACGCAGCACTGCTTTTTTTAACACTGGAGAGCTTCTTTTTTTACGAGCCATGAGATGCACCTTGTAATCTATTACGGTTAATATTCTTTACCTTAAAAACTTCCGTATTTAACAGCTTGAGTGTATTTCGTTAAATCTAAAATTGCTTTTGCTACAAGCGCGATATTTGTGATGAGTGCGTTAAATACTGAAATGAGTCAGCATTTAAAGCAAATGAGTAAGCAAACCGGAGTTTGCTTGCTGAATCTACTGAAATGAGTCAGCAAACTGGAGTTTGTTTGCTGAATTTACTGAAATGAGTCAGCATTTAAGGCAAATGAATCAGGAAACTGGGGTTTGCTTGCTAAATTTACAGAAATGAGTCAGCAAAAAGGCATTTTGAGAGAGCAATATGCGTTTTTGCTTATAGCGTTTCTAGTACACCCGTAAGGGCACGGCATTGCTCATTGGTGTCATAAACTTGATTTATGCGGCAAAAGCATACCCTTGATCGCAGACGCTGTTGCTTTTAGAGGTTGTTTAAAAAGTCTAAATTAACACCAGCCCCAGCGATTAGAAATCGCGCGCCACTTGCTATAGGAATCCGATTTGATATCTGAAAAAATCTCAGTATGTGTAGGGTGTGTCTAGGCTAATTTTGTGTATTAGCAATCTTTTGTAGTACGGGCATCTTGCTCGTTCTAATTAGCGGGCAAGATGCCCACACCACAAGAAAATTTTTTGCATCATTTTAGTCTTGACACGCCACTACGTATCTGTACCATTAAACCATTGACGATCGCCCAGCTGCTTGGTGAGCCACTGACGGCACAATGATTGTTTCGGCAAGCTCATCTTTTGCCCGACCAAAAAACTGAATTTCACCCAGACCCCAGTTAATCGGCTCGTAGTAGGTATCCATCACCTCTGCAATCATTCGGGCACGGGCACGTTCTGCGGGTTTTTCTGGTATTTTGACAACTATCGGCTTGGGGTACATCAAAATTATGAAACCGTTTTTATTTGTTACCGACCTGGATCATACCTTTGTTGGTCATGATGAAGCGTTAGTGGAACTCAGCCAACTGCTAATTCAACATCGGCAAGCATACGGTACAAAAATAGTCTATGCTACTGGGCGATCGCCTGCACTTTATCGAGAACTACAAGTTGAAAAAAATCTGTTGACGCCAGATGCACTGGTTTTGTCTGTGGGTACGGAAATTTATCTCGATGGTGGAGAAATTTCAGATCCAGCTTGGTCTGAAATCCTGGCTCCAGGATGGGATCGGGAACTAGTAGTGTCTATTACTCAGCGTTATCCTGAGTTAGAACTGCAACCAGATTCAGAACAGCGTCCCTTTAAAGTCAGCTTTTTTTTGCAACAATCGGCTGCGGGTGATATATTACCACAAATTGAAACAGAGTTGCAGAAATATGAATTAAAGATAAAGTTAATCTATAGTAGTGGCATTGATCTTGACATTGTGCCTCTTACCAGCGATAAAGGTCAGGCAATGCAGTTTTTGCGTCAAAAGTGGAAATTTGCAGCCGAGCAGACTGTTGTGTGTGGCGATTCGGGTAATGATATTGCTTTATTCGCCGTAGGCAACGAACGGGGAATCATTGTTGGGAATGCCCGTCCTGAGTTACTCCAGTGGCACAATGAGTATCCCGCTAACTACCGCTACCTCGCACAAGACTTGTGTGCTGGTGGAATTCTAGAAGGACTGAAATATTTTGGATTCTTGGAATGATTAGCTATCTAAAAGGTATCGTCGCTGGTATTCAAACCATTAGCAGCAATCGGGTCATTCTCACTTTAGAAGTGAATGGCATCGGATACGATTTGCAAGTTCCCCAACGATTAGGACAGCAGTTACCAGAGTCGGGAGGAGTGGTACAGGTATTTACCCACTACCAAATCCGGGAAGAAGTGCCGTTGCTGTATGGCTTCGCTTCCCCATCTGAACGGGATTTATTTCGTTATTTGGTAAGTGTTAGTGGCATTGGTGCAGCTTTAGCGATCGCTCTCCTAGACACTTTGGAATTACCAGACTTAGTCCAAGCCATTATCGCCGCCAATACCCAAATCCTCATTCAAGCCCCTGGTGTGGGCAAAAAGACCGCAGAACGCATTTGTTTAGAACTGAAAAGCAAATTAATCGAGTGGCGCAAATCGGCGGGTTTCTTCGTCGCCACAGGCGGGCCAGCACCAGGAATTCTGGAAGAAGTGCAAATGACTCTCTTCGCCTTAGGGTATACTGCCCATGAAGTCAGTCATGCCTTACATGTCGTCAGTGAAGACATTGGACTACCCAAAGACGCCTATGTGGAAGATTGGATCAAACAAGCGATCGCCCATCTGAGTAGTGAACAGGTTGGGTAATAGTTATTTGTTATTTGTCCAGGGTTAAGAGACGCGATTAATCTCGTACAAGGTCAAAAGTAATTAGGGAATAGCTTTCCCAATGCCCAATGCCTAATGCCCACAAATCCTTATGCTTGGCTAGATGATTCCTTACAAACTATTCACCGGGCGGATTGGTATCGTTCTGTACAAACAATCCAAGGGCGACCCGGTGCAACTGTGTTATTGGCGGGGCGTGAGGTAATTAATTTTGCCAGTAATGACTACTTGGGGTTAGCAGGGGATGAGCGATTAATTCAAGCCGGGGTTGCAGCTATCCAAGAATTGGGGACAGGAAGCACTGGTTCCAGGTTACTTAGTGGACATCGGGAATTACATAGAGAATTAGAAAAGGCGATCGCATCTCTCAAACAAACAGAAGATGCGGTAGTGTTTAGTTCTGGGTACTTGGCAAATCTGGGTGCGATCGCGGCTTTGGTAGGCAAGCGAGATTTAATATTATCTGACCAATATAATCATTCCAGTTTGAAAAATGGGGCAATTCTCAGTGGTGCAGCAATCATTGAATATCCCCACTGTGATGTCACAACTTTAAAAACCTATTTAACACAACAACGCCAAAATTACCGCCGTTGCTTAATCATCACTGATAGCGTCTTCAGCATGGATGGTGATTTATGTCCTCTACCAGCCCTGTTGGATTTAGCTGAAGAATTTAGCTGTATGCTGTTACTTGATGAAGCTCACAGCACTGGAGTCATGGGTAAAACTGGTGCTGGTTGTGTGGAATATTTTGGCCGTACAGGACAGCAGTTAATTCAAATTGGTACTTTGAGTAAAGCTTTAGCTAGTTTAGGCGGCTATGTAGCAGGAAGCGCCACCTTAATTGACTTTCTCAGAAATCGCGCCCCCAGTTGGATATACACAACAGCACTTTCCCCGGCTGATACGGCGGCGGCTTTAGCAGCAATTAACATCGTGCAACAAGAACCCCAACGTCGTGACCAATTGTGGCAGAATGTAGCATACTTGAAACAGTTAATGTCAGAACATCTCCCCAATTTAAAATTTCTACCTTCAGCATCACCAATACTATGTTTGCAATTGCCCAGTGCAACAGCAGCACTCACAACCGGTAAGCACCTCAAAGCAGCAGGAATTTTTGCCCCAGCGATTCGTCCACCGACAGTACCCACAAGTCGCATCCGGATATCTGTAATGGCGACTCATGAACCAAAGCATATTGAAAAGTTGGTAGCAGCACTCAATCAAATCAATAGACATCTCCGATAATTAATTCTGCCTTGTCCGAAAGCCTATAGATTTCTCGTCGTAGGGGCGCGGAGGGCGCGGAGACCGCGCCCCTACGAGGTCTCTCCAACGTATTGGTATCATTATTAAAGTGAAATGGTATTACAGATTATTGATGTGTTGCAAAGATTTATAGGACTTACGCACTCGTGATGAAAATTAGGCTTTGCGATTACTTCGCTTTGCTCATAATGACGTAAAATCGCAGTCCTTGCGTAAGTCCTGATTTAGAGAAATGGTATTACTTGTGATATGTCATTGCGAGTCCAACAAAGTGGAACGATGCAATCGCAAGGACTCTGCGATTACTAGGGAGCATCCCAAATGTGTAAATTTATTTTTTTGTAGTGATGGCTCTCTAGCCCGCTTCCTGGACATTAGGGAGCAAGATGCTCCCACTACAAATTTTATTTTTGCAAAATTGGGATGCTCCCGATTACTACACTTCGCTATCGCTACGTTCGTAATGACAAGCATTTAGCGAGGCTCGACATCATACAGCATTTTGCAGGTAAGTAATAACAAATGTCTCCAGATTAACGCCGAATTTTTGCCACTTTACCAGAAAAATGATAAATTTGCTTCTAGCAGAAGAGGTTTCTTAATTTTTAATTAGAATCTGTCCGCCGATAAATTCCTAAAAATTGCAAACTAGCTTAAGTTATTTACAGCCTCTGCAATAGGTATTGGTTCTTCTAAAATACTTACATGCCCCACCCTCATATAAATAACCCTCAGTTACGGAATTATGGCATTGCTGTATTAACTGTTGCAGTCACCTTAGTCTTGATGCTAGCACTAGATCCTTGGCTAGGCATGAGCAGAAGTCCGTTTTTGCTATTTTTCGGTGCTGTTATGGTCAGCGCTTGGTATGGTGGTTGGAAAGCAGGGCTATTAGCAACCTTGTTATCTGTAGTACTAAGCGATTATTTCTTCATTCCTTCCCTACATAGCTTAACTACTAACCTACCTGATGTTGTCCGAATAGGTTTGTTTGCATTACAGGGATTACTCTTCAGTTTGCTGTGTAAGAGTTTAGGGGCTGCTAAAAACCGGGCTGAGGTGAATCTACACAAGTTACAAGTAAGTGAAGAACGGTTTCGATTAGCATTAAATAGTTCGGATATCATAGTTTTTCAACAAGACCAAGATTTACGCTACCAATGGATTCATAATCCTCAATCTGTCGCCAATACTGAGGAAATATTAGGTAAGTCTGACTATGAATTATTCTCGCCTTCAGAATCTGAGCAACTGAAGGCGATTAAACGCAAGACACTAGAAACTGGTATACACAGTCGTGAAGAAGTTTGTTTAACAATTAATGGACAGGTTCGTTACTACGATTTGCTGGTTGAACGACTCAAAGAGGGTATTATTTGCGTAGCTTTAAATATTAGCGATCGCAAACAAACAGAATTAGAAAAGGCCAGGTTACAGCAGCAACTCCAGCAAGCTATTCAGGAAAAAGACAAATCTTTAGCCTTGTTAAATACTTGGGTGGCTAGTTCACCAGTGGCGTTAGCTTTTCTTGATCCTCAACTCCGTTATGTTTATGCTAATGAAGCCCTCGCAGCTATTAATGGCATACCACTAAGTCAGCATATCGGTCGCAATTTGTGGGAGTTATTGCCAGAATGGGCACCGCAGATTGAGCCTATCCTCAGTCAGGTAATCCAAACTCAACAGCCATTACTTAACCAAGAACTAAGTGGTGAAACCTATCCACCAGGGGTATATCATCATAGTTTAGTCAGCTACTATCCGGTATGTTTACCCAATGGTGAGATATTGGGAGTTGGTGTGACAGCAATAGATATTACTCACCTCAAGCAAACTGAGCAAGCATTGCGAGAAAGTGAAGCGAAGTTTCGCAGTGTGGTTGAGTCAAATATGATTGGTATTGGCTTTTGGGAGAGAGGCGGTATAATTACTGATGGTAATGATGCCTTGCTGAATATGGTGGGTTATACCCGTGAAGACTTGCTAACTGGTAGGCTTAACTGGGTAGACCTGACACCATTAGAATACCTGCAACTCGATGAGCAAGCACTGACACAACTTCAAGATAGTCCTGTATGCACCCCTTATGAGAAGCAGTATATCCATAAAAACGGCTCACGCATCCCAGTGCTGGTAGGCGCTAGCCACTTTCGGGGAACTGTAGACCGAGGAGCTTTTTTTGTGCTGAATATGACAGAGCGCAAACAAGCTGAAGAGGCGCGGTACGAAAGCGAAGAAAGATTCCGGGCAATGTTCAATCAAGCACCTGTAGGGATTTCCTTAGTGGCCTTAGATGGACAATTTTTGCAGGTGAATCCTGCCCTATGTGAAATCACCGGATACAGCAGTGAAGAATTAACCCAAATGTCTTTCGAGGAAATTACCCACCCTGATGATTTAGAAGTTGATTGGATCTATGCTCGACAAGTATTAGCTAGGGAAATCACTGGTTATTCTTTAGAAAAACGCTACATCTGCAAAGATGGTGTCGTTCTTTGGGTAAACCTAACTTCATCGGTAGTGTGGGATGCTGAGGGTAACCCCAGGTATGCATTCGGCATTATCGAAGATATTAGCGATCGCAAACAAGCCCAAGCCACACAACAATTTTTAGTAGAAACCAGTGCCCAACTAGCTGCTGCCTTAGATTATGAAGTCGCCCTATCTAACGTGGCAAATCTGGCAGTCCCCACCCTAGCAGATTTTTGTGTAGTAGATATCTTTAGAGAAGATAACTCCATTCAACACCTAGCGATCGCCACAGCTGACCCCGCAAAAAAAGATATCATCCGAGAATTACGACGGCGTTATCCATCTCATACCAAGCAAAAACACTCAATTTTGCCGCAGTTGCAGCAAGGAGAATCCCTCTTTTATTTGGACTTTTCCCAATCAGCAACGCTGGCAGAGTTCGCCCAAGATGAGGAACATCTACAATTACTCCTTAGCTTGGGTATTCGTTCTCTGATGGTGATTCCCCTCTACTCCCGTGGGCAATTATTCGGTGCTATGTCTTTTGTTACCGCCGAGTCTGGGCGTTACTACGGTCAAGCTGATTTAGCTTTATCAGAAGATATTGCCCGCCGGGCAGCCACAGCAATTGACAACGCCAGACTTTACCAAGAAACTCAACAGGCAAAACAGGCCGCTGAAAGGGCAGTAAATCGCATGGTGCGGTTACAAAGAATCACCGCCGCCCTCTCGGAAGCATTGACGCCCCAAGAGGTAGCGCGTGTAGTGGTGAACCAAGGAATTGCCGCCTTAGGGACGACATCTGGTTCTGTGGCCTTACTAGTTGAGGGCAGTACTCAAATTAAGGTGGTGCAGGCAATTGGCTATCCGCAATCAGTAATAGACACTTGGCAAAGCTTCCCGTTAAATACCGATGTCCCCTTAGCAGAAACAGTCAGAACCGGCAAATCGATTTTTTTAGAAAATGTAGCCGCCTTGATTGACAAATATCCCCACCTGGAAGACACCATAACCACCACAGGCAATCAAGCCTTCGCCTGTCTTCCCCTGATTGTCGAAGCCAAAGCCATTGGGGCACTAGGATTAAGCTTCACCACAGCCCAGGTATTTAGTCAAGAAGACCGGGAATTTATGTTGACTTTAGGGCAGCAATGTGGACAAGCGATCGCCCGTGCTCAACTCTACGAAGCCGAACAAACAGCACGCACAGCAGCAGAAACTGCCAACCGCATTAAAGATGAATTTCTCGCCGTCCTTTCCCATGAAATCAGAACTCCCCTCAATCCGATTCTGGGCTGGGCTAAGTTACTCCGCACCCGCAAACACGACGCCGCCACCACTCTCCGGGGTTTAGAAACCATTGAACGCAATGCCAAATTACAAACCCAATTGATTGAAGACCTGTTGGATGTTTCCCGGATTTTACGTGGTAAATTAAGCCTGAATATCTATGCAGTGGATTTGCGGACCACAATCACCGCCGCCCTGGAAACAATGCGGTTAGCAGCCGAAGCCAAGTCCATTCAATTGCAACTCGTGCTGAGTGACAATGAGTCTATGGTCATGGGTGATGCCAACCGCTTACAGCAGGTAGTTTGGAATCTCCTCTCCAATGCCGTTAAATTCACACCCACAGGGGGACAGGTAGAGGTACGCTTGTCAGAGATTGACCATCAGGCCCAAATCCAAGTAATTGATACAGGTAAAGGGATCAATCCAGAATTTTTGCCCCACGTCTTTGAATACTTCCGCCAAGCCGATGGCAAAACTACCAGAGCATTTGGTGGGCTGGGATTGGGGCTAGCAATTGTCCGCCATTTAGTAGAACTCCACGGTGGTACAATTCAGGCAGAGAGTGCTGGTGAAGGACAAGGAGCAACCTTTACAGTCAGAATACCGTTCCTCCACAATCCTGACCTGCAAGCTGCCAATGATCAGTCTGCCCACTCTGAAATAGCCACCGAAGACGAATTACTGCGTGGAGTCAAAATTTTATTTGTAGATGATCAAGCTGATGTGCGGGAGTTTTTTAGCTTTGCCCTAGAACAATATGGGGGAACTATCACCACGGTAGCCTCGGCCAGTGAGGCATTAACAGCACTAGATCAGTCACAGCCAGATATCCTCTTAAGTGATATTGGAATGCCTGTGATGGATGGCTATATGTTGCTGCGTGAGGTGAGAAAAAGGCCAGCAACCCAAGGTGGAGAAATTCCCGCGATCGCTTTGACTGCCTATGCTGGCGAAATTGACCACAGAAAAGCGATCGCCGCCGGGTTTCAAAAGCATATCCCCAAGCCTGTTGACCCCCTAGATTTAGCCATAGCGATCGTTCATCTCCTCAGAAGTCATTATTAAATATGCATTCACCAAAACCCTTTGTAGGGGCGTACCGCTAAAGCGGAACCGGAGGCGCTCCGCTTCCAGTCAAGAATCCAAAAAAAACCTGAATTTTTGACCCTAGTAGTCTGTCAATTTTGTTTTGAGATTTTTGGTAGTGTGAGCGTCTCGCTCACGCGGGCAAGATGCCTACAGTCCATCATTTTTATCTTGACAGACTACTAGACTCTCATTGCATCTCAATATTTGCCAATCAAATTAAATGCTAGTACAGGTCGGCGGCAATAAACAACGAAACGCTTACGCTGTATTCATTTTGAATTTTGCGGAAAGTTCTGTAGGCGGGTTTTCCAACCGAGGAACGCCACTTCCTACAACGGGGGGAACCCCCCGAAGTTTGCCGGAAAGAACATCTCCCCGGCAACTTCTCTCCGCAACGGAGTGGCTCAACTTTTCAAGACGAATTTTGAATTCACGGCGGTACTAGTAGCAATCCTTAACCATGCCTTACTGATTTGTTAAAAAACAAGGTATTAGATTTTAAACATACCTTACTACTTTATTAATAAATAATTCTTATCTTCTAGATTCGAGGTGTTTTTCACGATATTTTGTCATGAGCTTCTCAAGACGTAATTTTTTCAAGTTAGCTGGTGCGAGTGCCGCCGGTGTCTCGATGGCTTCTCCTCTGGAAGCTCTGTATGCAAGATCTGCTAATGGTCAATTTACACGCGGCATTGGCTATGGTGCCTTGACACCAAGGCCACCGGAAAATGCTGATGAACTTGCTGGTGTTATTTTTCAAGGAGTTGACTTAGGAAAGGTTTCCGCGTTAGCACTTCCTCCTGGTTTTAAATACACTGTGATCTCTTACACAGGGCAACCTATGGACGATGGAGCACTAGTCCCAGGTTTGCACGATGGTATGGCTGCCTTTCCTGGTGGTAGAAACACCACAATTCTGGTGCGAAATCATGAGGTAGGCGCTGATGGTGCTAATGCAGTAACTGGGTTGCCACGCTATGACCGTCCTGGTGGCGGTACAACAACAGTTGTTGTTGATAGTACAAGTCGTAAACTCAGAAAGCATTTTGTATCTTTAGCAGGGACAATTCGTAACTGTGCTGGTGGACTAACTCCTTGGGGTTCCTGGATTAGTAGTGAAGAGAATGTGACTCTACCAGGAACTGGTAGTTCACTCAAAAAGCACGGCTATAACTTTGAAGTTCCGGCAACATCTGACATTCAAATTGCCCAACCAATTCCCCTAGTGGCAATGGGACGCTTTAACCACGAAGCTGTGGCAGTTGACCCAGATACTGGATACATCTATCAAACTGAAGATGATGGTAATAGTTGCTTCTATCGCTATCGTCATAACTTTACTCCTAGCAGGTATGGCGACCTGCAAAATGGTGCTGGAGTCCTAGAAGCGTTAGTAGTTGATCTGCCAGGCAGACCACCTGCAATCAATGCTCAAACGGCAATTAATACTCGCAGAGGTTTTCTGCCATACAAAGACCAAAGATTACCAGTCAAATGGGTACGCATCAATAACGTAGACCCCGATACCAACAACTTCGCTGACTCCACACGAGGCCAAGGACAAGCTCAAGGTGCTGCCATCTTCTCACGCGGTGAAGGTTGTTGGTATGGCAACGGCTTCATTTACTTTGCTTGTACCAATGGTGGTGATGCTGGACAAGGGCAGATTTTTGCCTATGACCCCAAAGACAACACTCTGATCCTCGTATTTGAATCCCCGAATGCGAACGTTCTGAATGCCCCAGATAACATTTGTGTAGCTCCTTCCGGGGATATCTTCATCTGTGAAGACGGTAGCGGTATGGAATACGTCCACGGTATTAACAGGGACGGCGAAATTTATCGTTTTGCATCCAACGCTCTACCAACACCTTACGATGGTAGTGAATTTGCTGGTGTGTGTTTCTCACCGGATTCTCGCACAATGTTTGTCAATATCCAAAGCCCTGGAATTACACTAGCAGTTTGGGGTGACTGGAATAGAAGACGCTCATAAAAGATTTGTGACCTGGTAGAACTAGCAAGCTTGGTTAAGGGTTTGAGGCTGCTTCTGTAAAATGTGAATAATGTCAAGTTTTTTATTCTCCGATGCAGCAAAAATACAGTTAGTTTAATTGCCTGACCCTTAGCTAAAGCTTGCTTCAAGTGTTAAAACCAACATACAAAAAGTATATTCAGGCTGGAAGTTCGTAAATTTTAGAGGTTTCATGCAATAAGTACAGTTTTCTTCCATATAGCCAAGATATTGCTAGTAAATCATAAATTCCTCAACCCAACTTTTTCTATAACTACTCATTTCACTCCGTGTATAATCGAGGTTTTATTTTATCTCTCAAGACTAATTTTGCAGGTTCATTATGTTACGATACTTGTGGTCATTAGTTTAATATAATACCAAAACGTAAATCTAATAATTAATAGAAGCATAACAAATGTCTAGCCGTAGCACGAATAAGAGATTTTTGCCAAAAGCATTTCTGGCTAACGTGAATAAAGCTGCAAAATTAACGGAAATCGTCAAATTTTGGCGTCAGACGCTAATTGCATCGGCACCATTTATTATTGCTTGCTTAGTGTTATTAAGCACGATTAGTCTGCACAGCCCTGTCTTACTGTTCTGCCTGCTAACTGGCAGTTTGATTGCCACAGTCATCCAGCGAATTGGGCAGCAAGTACATTTACCAAAACACCAGTTAATACTACTACAAGTCTTAGCAGCAGTGGCTCTCCTGTGTGTCTTTTGGTTAGATTATTTTGCCGCACCTGCACAAGCCCAATTTTTTAAAAAAGCAGAAGACTTTTTTCAGAATACTCTTACCCAAGGTGCAAGTAACGACAACAATACCCAGCTAGCAGTGGGATTAGTTTTCAACGTTTTACGGGCGCTCTACTTACTTTACATTGCTGTAGCCTTGATTGGTGTAGTGAATGCAGTCCGCAAGGATGAGGATTGGCAAAGTATTGCTAGAACTCCTTTGTTGGTCGTGGTTGCTGTCACAATTGCGGATGTACTGACAGGCTTCATTATTGGTGACAGCAGTCAATAAAATCGGAAATTTATGATGTCTCAAGAGCCAGATAGAGACTTTCGTCCAGTCAATCAAATCCTCGGAAGCCAACCATCATTAGGGCCACTACCAGCAGATCAAATTCTTCCTTGGACAGTAATCGCTCTAGCCGCCTACTTCATCATCAATGGTATTTTCGGGGGGTTTTTCCAAGATGAATTTCAAAAATGGTTATGGACAGTACTAATTGCTGGTTGGGGAATGGCGACTTGGTGGATATTAACTGGTGGTCGCAGTTGGAGTTTTTTAAGTAAATTCGTCGGTGTGCCTGCTTGGACAAGAGGCTTTGCTCGTTATCACAGCTTGTTAGAAGTAAACCATGAAGCAAAAAATCGGAAAACAAAGCATCGGTCTCGCCGACAACGCAACTCGGCTCACACCATTTGAAGACGCCTTACACTTGGCAACCATGCTGCGTGTCTCGTTCAATAAACGTGATATTGGCGCTTATATTTTGACCAAAGGCAATCAAAAAGACAGGTTTTGCTTTGTTTTTGGTTTCGATTGTCGTGGCATCCACACCACCTTAAGAGCCGAACAAATCGATACCATTTTCAACAACATAGAAGCTGGGCTAAAAGATATCCCTAGTGGCGAAAAAATGACGCTGCATTTGGGGTCTTTTATCTCTGATACAGAGCGACAACAAGAACTATCAGCATTAGCGAAAAGTACGTCATCACGAGATATTAAATATTTGTTGATGGCAGAACGAGCTAGAGCCAAAGAATTGAATAATGCGGGAATTCGTAAACCCAAGTTTCTCCGGATTTATGTAACTTACACCGTAGAGCCAAATTCCTCGAACACCAATGATTTAGTTGAGAGGCTATTAGCCAGATCAGAAGCATGGTGGTTGAAATTTAAAGGCGATATTGCCGAAGCCGAAAACCAGCGCCTAGAAAGTGTCATTACCAATGCTTATAAACAAGGTTTTGGTCGCTGGGAACAACTGCTGTCTAACAAAATGGGCTTAGATGTTCAGCCTTTAACTGCTCAAGAACTTTGGGGAGGAATCTGGAGAAGATTTAATGATACACCGCCTATAGATATTCCCCAATTGCTCACATTAGACGAAACTGGGCTACATGAACAAGTTTATTCAGACTTGGCTAGTACTAAACTTTTGGTAGATAATATTCACAGTACAACCTTACTGATGGAGTCTGGTGTCCCTTGTGCAGACCGCCGTTGGGTAAATATCAACAATAAATATATTGGGGCATTAACATTTCTAGAAAAACCCGGCGGCTGGGCAAATAAATCTTCACAATTACGCTATTTATGGGAATTACTTTCTAGAGAAACAGTAGTAGATACGGAAATTTTTTGTCAGTTAACGGCGGCAAATCCAGCACTGGTAAAAACTACCTTACAACGAGTCTTGAAGCAGTCGAATATGACGGCAATCATGGCTCAAGAAAAGAGTAGAACTATTGATGTCAACGCCCAATTAAAGCTGAAAAAATCTGTAGCGGCACAGGAACAACTGTATGAAGGGGCAGTACCCATATATACGGGTATAGCAATGTTTGTGCATCGTTCCACCGTGGAACAATTGGATGAAGCGACAAGATATATTGAAAACTGTTTTCAACGTCCAGCCAAGGTCATTAGGGAAACAGAATACGCCTGGAAGATTTGGCTACAATCGCTACCGATAGTTTGGGAAGGTTTATTAGTCAAACCTTTTAATCGTCGCCAGTTGTATTTAACTAGCGAAGTTCCTGGGTTAATGCCGTTAGTGCTGACGAGAAAAGGTGATAGTCAGGGCTTTGAATTGATTGCGGCGGAAGGTGGTACGCCAATACATTTGGATTTATTTAATCAACACAAAAATTTAGCCCTGTTTGCCACTACCAGGGCAGGGAAATCGGTGTTGGTGTCAGGGATTTTAACTCAAGCTTTAGCCCATAACATCCCGGTTGTAGCCTTAGATTTTCCCAAACCAGATGGGTCATCTACCTTTACTGACTACACAGAGTTTATGGAGGAGAACGGAGCTTATTTTGATATTTCTAAACAATCAAATAACTTATTTGAGCAACCAGACTTGCGATCGCTGAGTGTAGAAGAACAACGCGATCGCATGATTGATTATATCGCCTTTCTGGAATCAGCCCTACTGACGATGGTTTTGGGGTCATCCACAGAAAACCAACTACTAGGGCAAACAGTACGCTCCTTAATTAATTTAGCCCTAGAAGCCTTCTTTAGCGATCGCGGCATTCAAAAACGCTATCAAGAAGCCAGGATTGAGGGTTTTGGGACTCAAGCCTGGCAAAAAACCCCGACTCTGAGAGATTTTCTCAATTTCTGTACCCCAGAACATCTACAACTCGATTCTCTCAGCAACAGAGTAGAGGATGCCTTGAGTCAAATTCAACTGCGCTTGCGGTTTTGGCTTTCTAGTCGTGTGGGACAAGCAATTTCTGCACCATCTAGCTTTCGCACTGATGCCAAACTGTTAGTATTTGCACTGCGAAATTTATCGGATAGTGAAGATGCAGCAGTCCTCTCCTTGAGTGCTTACTCCGCCGCCTTACGCCGCGCCCTCAGCAGTCCAGCTTCCATTTTCTTTATTGATGAAGCGCCAATTCTGTTTGAATTTGACCAAATTGCCAACTTAGTAGGTCGGATTTGTGCCAACGGTGCTAAAGCCGGGATTCGAGTGATTTTATCAGCACAAGACCCCGACACCATTGCTAAATCACCAGCTGCATCGAAAATTTTACAAAACCTCAGCACCAGATTAATTGGTCGGATTCAGCCAGTGGCGGTAGATAGTTTTGTAGATATTTTGAAATATCCCCGCGAAATTATTGCCCGTAATGCTTCCGAAAGCTTTTTCCCGCGTAAAGCAGGTATTTATAGCCAATGGTTACTAGATGATAACGGGATTTATACCTTTTGTCGCTACTATCCTGGATACGAACAATTAGCAGTAGTTGCTAACAACCCCAATGAACAAACTGCACGCCAACAAGTAATGCAACAACATCGTGATAAATATGAAGCAATTTCTGTATTCGCCCGTCAATTAGTCGCTTCGCTACGCGGTAGTTAATCTGATTTCAGGTATAAAACCATGAAGAAAATCGCCCTGTTGACTCTCAGTTTAGGATTGCTGACAACTCTGCCAGCAATGGCACAACTCGGCAATGTATTAGATGATTTTCAAGCCTACTCGGTAGATTTACAAAACTATCTCAAAAATAATTTAAGCCCAACATTAAGACCTATAGAGATTCAGTCTCAAAATGCCCTTTATGATGCCACAGGAGAATTGAATATACCTAACCCTATTGCCGCCGGGGAAAGAGTCAGTAATGATATTATTCTCAACTCCATCTCAGATAAATTTGACAATAACTCAGTTGTGAAAGCCACTACTGTTAATAACGAAATTAAGCGGCTAATTACTCAGAGTTCGATAGCCAGTATTCTGGGATATAACGGGCAAGTGAGGACGAAACTTAAATTACAAAATGTGCAAGATACTTTACAAAATATTTCTCAAATAGCCCAAGAAGCAGACACTAGTGCTCAAAATATCCTTGGTGGCTTACCACAAACAATGAGTCAATTGGCTACCACAAGTATTCCTGGATTAAGTGCATTGTTTGCAGGTCAATCTGATTTACAACTACAAAATATTAAAATTCAAACTGAGCAATCAAAAATTGTTGCTGAAACCTTTGCTCAAACAATGCAAACCAATCATTTCTTACAATACTCCAACTTAAATTTAGCCAGTATTTCCCAGCAAATGGAAGAGAATAATCGGGCGCGTCGAGTTGATTCATCAGCAGAAGCTGCCAGACTTTTACGCACAACTTCACAGATGGATTTGTTTGGCAGGAAAGATAACAATTAGGCATGGGGCAATAACACTTGACTTTTGACTTTGACAAATGACAAATGACAAATTAATATGCAGCTTTATATTTTACAAATTTCTGCGGATACAGGCATCAATGATATTCTCGGTGAAGGTACAACAACTGCCAAAAGTATCACCGAAAGCTGGGAGAATCAATGGCTGGATTTGTTGCAGAGAAACCCCAGCGAGAATATATACGGCACACTCAGCAATTTAGGCATATTTTTTGCTGTCGGAACTTTATTATTTTTCGTCCTCCAATGGTTACGAGATGTGCTGGAAAGCGAATATTCCCGCCCAGTATCGTCAATGATTTGGCCTTTTATAGTGGTGATATTGTTAAATAATTCTGGCGATGGCAGTATTCTTTCTAGCTTAACTTTAGGTGTGCGGAACTTGATCAATTCTGTGAATCAGCAAGTAGTCACCACCGCAGATGCTGACCAAGTTTACCAGCAAGCGCTGAATATTAGCGTTGCCGAAGAAGTTGCTGGCTCATTGCTGCGTCCTTGCCAATCACTAAAAGGTGAACAACAATCTCAATGCTTGACTAAAGCTAATGAAAAAATCAATATCCTCTGGCAAGAATATAAAAATCTTTATGGTAATAAAACCTGGATTGAACGCTTAGAAAATAAGGTAAATCAGATTACTTTTGGGACAGGTAGTGTTTCAGAAAATGCGTTTAATGCTTTGTTGGGTTCTACAGTTCAAACCAGTATCAAAAACTTTTTAGTCTCATTACAATATGCGTTCCAAAATTTAATTGAGGCTACCATGTTGCTAATAGCGGCTTTAGGGCCATTAGCAGTAGGCGGGTCTTTATTACCTGTCGCCGGGAAACCAATTTTTGCTTGGCTGACTGGATTTATATCTGTAGGAATTGCCAAGATTGCATTTAATATTATTGCCATCTTTACTGCCGCAGTAATTGTGAACGGGCCAGCAGAAAACATCAATGCTGACCCTGATTTGATGTGGTTCATGATTTTTTTGGGAATTTTAGCACCAATTCTATCTTTAGTTGTGGCTGGGGCTGGTGGGTTTGCAGTTTTCAATGTGATTGGTAATACAGCTTCTGGGTTGAGGCAAAGGGTATAGATGGTGAGATTACTAGAGAAAAAACAACGCACAGGCAGTATTTTAACAATTTTTGCGATCGCTACTTTTGGATTGCATCTATTCGTTTTGTTGTTCTTAATAGTTCAAGGGTTAAATATCCGCCAACTGAGTTTAAGAAAACAGCCAAATTTTGTGCAAATGATTGATGGTAAACCTGTAACTGAAACTGATGATTTGGCGCGCAATCCAGAAGCAATCCGCCGATTTATCAGTAAAACCATGATGTCAGTATTTAACTGGTCAGGAACATTACCGCCACAGACTATTGAAGAAGTTAGTAAACCCAAACAAGACCGGGGAATACTGATTAGAACTCCCACAGGTAGTAGTGAAAAAGTTACTACAAGTAGTTGGGTAGCTAGTTTTGCATTTTCGGAAGATTTTCGCAAAAGCTTCTTAAGTCAAATTGCGGATATGACACCACCAGAAGTTTTCTCTGGTAATTCCCAACAAATTATCTCCGGACAATTAATTGTCAAACAGGTTTATCCCCCTAAACAAATTGCACCCGGTAAGTGGCAAGTTGGTCTAGTAGCTGATTTAATTCAAACCAAACAAGCTGATGGTAAAAAACTGATTATTCCTTTCAATAAAGATTTATTAGTCCAGGCAGTAGATTATTTTGATTATCCCCAAACTGTGAATGCCACTGATTTACAAAAAGCAATTCATAGCGTCCGTGTTGATAGATTAGAAATTTACGAAATGCGGAATTTATGTTTACTTGATGCCTATGATAGTTTAAATGAAGCACAATCAAATGAATGTGTGACAGGGCAACAATCTGGCAGCTTCGTCAGATAGAATGTATTTTGCAATCTTCCACCTAAATCAGTCGGTAGAACTACAATACATCTCGGTTAACAAGGCAATTGATAAACTTATATAATTAGAGATGCAAATACTTAAATCAGAAAATAAAAAAACTAGCATCCTACCACTGTTTGCAGTAGGCACATTAGCACTACATCTATTGACTTTTTTAGTGTTGATTTTTCATTGGTCTATTTTGCAACGCTTAAATAGACAAACTACCCTACAAAGTTTAGTCCAACTGATTGACGGTCAAGCGATTACCGTAGACCCCCAAGAAAATTTAGCCAGATACCCAGAAACAGTCCGGCGCTTTGTTGGTGAAAGTATGACTCTCATGCTGACTTGGTCACAAAAACAGCCGCCAACAACAATCTGGGAAATTAGTTCGCCATTGATTAATGAGGGGGCCAAGTCGAAATTACAGTCATATTTTGCTAAGTTAAATAAAACTAACCAAGCTGGTAACATTACTAGAGGTGCTGACCATATATTAGTCATCCAGAAAATCTCACAACCTACCAAAATAGCAGATGGTAAATGGAAAGTTGAGATGCGTGCTAATCAATTAATTTTTAATGGTTCTGACAGACTTGGTAGGTCAATCCCTGTCAATAAACAAGTTTTAATCCAAGCAATGGATGATCCACCAACCATCTTACCCAGCAATCCTTTACCATTGCAATTAGCAGCTTATAACCTAGCGGAAACTAAATTAAAAATTTATCAAGTCTGTGAGTTGCAAGATAAAACTTGTACTGAAAATCCTAAATAAATCTAGTTGTTCAACAATATGACTAAATATTCCATGCCTGCCAACACCCCACCAGAAACTTTAGGTAATCACAAAGCTGATAACTACTCCCTAGAAACTGACGACTACCCATTAGAAGTAGACTCTACTGCTTGGGAATTACGCATGGCGCAATTATTTGGTTTGGAAGCAGAATCTCCACCTGTTGACCTTGATATTGATGAAGACTTAGCAGAATCAGTCAATTTACAACCATCACCATCTCAACCAGTAGAAGAGAAAACCGAACAGTCACTCTCATCAAATCCGTTTGCTAAGTTAGGCTTGGTAGGTGCTGGGACTTTAGGGATAGTTTTATTGGCTGGTATTTTCTTATCACAGCTGATGGGTGGTACTAATCAAAAACCCAAAGCCAAGAATATTGTTCCAGAAATTCAAGCACCAGCACAACCATCTGGAGAATCAGAGTTAGCAGCCAAAGTAGAAACTCTGAAAACAAAATTAGCTTTAACAGAACAAGCCGCAGCTGTGAAACTTGCACAACAACAGCTGAGAAATGTCAAACCGGCATCGCCTCCTGTTTCAGCTGTTCCCCAAAATTCACAACCTAGACAACCCATACAAAGAACGCCAACACCGACAGCGACAGTTTATGTACCTCGCATAGTCACAGTTGAGCGTGTTGTCAGAGTTCCCTATCCTCAACCCGCACCATCACCGCAACCCATAACTCCAGCACCAGTAAGTGTAACTCCACAACCGACGCCAAGCCCATCCCCAACACCGCAAAGTCCACCAGAGATAGCCAGTTCTAGACCAGTAGACCAAGAACCAAATAACCAACCAGAAGAGCAAATCATCAATCCCCAACCAGAACCAACACCAAAAGCCCCAACTTCCAACTTAGGACAAGCATTGCGCCAGAGTCCAAAATCTGTGGCTGTGGGGAGTCAAGCCAAAGCTGTGTTAGCGACAGCTGTATTTGGCGAAACAACTAAGTCTGCAAATAGCGATAACAAAAATGCATTTGTAGTGCGGTTAAAAGAACCATTAAAATCTGTAGATGGTACGATCGCTCTACCTGCAAATACAGAATTTTTGGCTGAAATTCGCACTCTCTCCGACCAAGGCTTGCTGCAACTGAACGTAGTCAAACTGATGTTATCAGAGCAGGGCAAGGTTACAGAGAGGAGCTTACCAGAAAATGCGATCGCCATTCGCGCTCCCCAAGGTAGGCCTTTGATTGCCAACCAATTCCCCAATCGCGGGTCATCTATTGCCAGTATGGATGTAGGATTATTTGTCTTGGGTGGCTTGGGCAAAGCCGCAGAGTTAATTAATCGTTCTGAGGCGCAAGTTGTGACTACAACTAGTGGCGGTACTATCGTCAGCAACACCAACCCCCAACGTAATCTATTGGCTGGTGCCCTCGAAGGTGGGATGAACACTGTAGTTCCCCAAATTTCTCAACGCAATCAACAAGCCATCTCCCAACTGTCTCAAAGAACCAACGTTTGGTTCCTCCCCGCCGGTACATCTGTGGAAATCTATATTAATCAAGTCATCGAACTTTAGGGCGTTGCATAAATGCGGGATGAAATGAGATTTTGAACCAAGGTTAAAGGTCAATTCTTTACGTCTACTCTTCGAGATCGCGTTCCGCGATTGCGCCTATCCTGGGGGGTTCCGCCTTAGCGGTATGCGCGAGACTTTTTAAACACAAATATGTATTACACTCGCCAACAGTATCAAAATTTGCCAAGAACCTAACAGCGTGTCTAAGCTAATTTTGTGTATCAGCAATCTCTTGTAGTACTAATTAGCGGGCAAGATGCCCGCACCACAAGAAAATTTTTTGCACCATTTTAGCCTAGACACGCCACTAATTATCGTTCAAAGCACAGTTGTGATTGTACTTGTAGTGAAAGTTTTTGTGGAAACTGCATGGCATATAGATCAGCATATCTACCGCCTTGAGCAAGCAATTCCTTATGCGTCCCAGTTTCTTGAATGCGACCTTGTTCTAAAACTACGATTAAGTCTGAATTTTGAATAGTTGATAGTCGATGAGCAATCACTAAGCAAGTACGATTTTTGAGGAGTTGTTGCAGTGCTTGTTGAATTAATTGTTCTGACTCTGTATCAAGGGCAGAAGTGGCTTCATCAAGTATAAGGAATTGGGGGTTTTTAATCAAGGCTCTGGCGATCGCAAGTCTTTGTCTTTGTCCTCCCGATAACTTTACGCCACGTTCGCCAATTACGGTGTCATAACTTTGGGGTAGGCTGATAATAAATTCGTGAGCATTTGCAACTCTGGCTGCTGATTCAATATCTATATCTGTCACCCCAGGCTTACCGTAAGCAATATTTTCCCTAACACTTCCATGTAAAAGTAACGTCTCTTGGGAAACAATGCCTATCTGGCTACGTAGAGATTGTAAAGTCACATCGCAGATATCTAGTCCATCTATAACAATTCTCCCTTGTTGGGGGTCATAAAAACGAGCAGCTAAATTTGCGATCGTACTTTTACCTGCTCCTGAAGAACCTACCAATGCTACAGTCATTCCTGGTTGCATATCTAAGCTGAAGTCATGAATCACTGTTTGACTGGAATTATAAGCAAACTCAACTCCTTGCCAATGGATATTACCTTGAATTGGGGGAAGTGCGATCGCTTCAGGTTTTTCTTTAACTTCTGGTTGGGTGTCCAAAATTTCAAAAATTCTCTCTAGTGCTGTTGCACCTTTTTGGATGACGTGCATGACTTTACTAAACCGTTTCGCCGGTTGATTCAGGTGGTTTAAGTACGCGAAAAATGCTGTTAAGTCACCTATTGTCATGCGTGCGTTAATTACTTCCCAAGCACCATAGCTGAGAACAGTAATAAAACCTAGATTATTCATGAAATCAATCACTGGCGCAAAACCAGACGACAAGCGGACAGCACGAATATTCGCTGTCATGTTTTGCCGATTATGTTCAGAAAATCTATCTATTTCATAACCTTCATTGGCACAAGCTTTGATTAATTTAATATTCGATAAAGTTTCTTGGAGATGACTGTTTATTTCTGCACCTTGCTTCTGTACTTCTCGGTAAGCCCCCCGCATCTGTTTACCAAAAAATTGTGTGAGATAAACCATCACTGGTAAAGTAATTAATATTAATAATGTCAGTTGTAAATCAGCATAAATAAGATAAGTAACAATAACTATAAAAGTAAAGATTTCAGCAATAATTTCTGCTACATCTGTAGTGATTAATTTTTCTAAAGAATCAACATCTTTTGTCACCATTGCCATTAATGCCCCTGTACGTTGATTTTCAAAAAAGCTGAGAGACAGGGTTTGTAGGTGTTGATATAATTCATTTCTAATATCAAAAATAGTTTTCTGCCCGACTAAAGACATCATGTAACTACGGGCAAAATTTAAACTCCCGATAAGTAGGGTGATAACAGCAATACCTAAACCCAACCAAGGGATTAATTCAATTTTTCTCTCTGGTATAATTACATCAATTACATAGCGGGTAATTTGGGGAATAATTACCTGTAAGAAGGAGAGGAAGAATATTGTACTAGAACCTAATATGAGTTGGATTTTGTGCTGCCAAACATATTTAAAGAAGCGTTTATAGAGTGCGATCGCAGATATATTTACTTGAAACTCTGATGAATCTTTTTGAGCAATTTGACGAATGAAATTGGCTTGCATGATTTTTTAAACGCAAAGGAACGCGGAGGTTTACGCAGAGGTGCGCTGAGGTTTAGTTTTGTGTTTACGTCCCCACCAAAGGGTAAAGCCGGTGATGGATAAGGCTGATGAGATGATGCCAATAATTATGTATAATCCCATTGTTGCTAATCCGCCATAATTGCCTTTATGTAGAATGTCCATCCAGGCTTTTAGCTGTTCTATTTTGGGAGATTGCAAGAAGTTTTCTACTCTGAGAATTTCACCAGTATATTGATTTAGAAATACGGCACTTCTGCCTTCTGGGGTAATTTCATTTGGTAGCCGGAAACGTATCCTTACGGCTGCATTTTCATCTTTTGGTGTATGTAAAATAGTCGGCTGTCCTGCTGGTAAGGAATTTTTCGCTGTTTGTAAAAACTGGTCTAGGGTTAATTGTGGGTGATTAGCTGATAAGGTAGAAATAGGTGGATCAATCTTTGTTTGTCCTGTCATCCAATAGGCGATATTTTTGATGGGTTTATCAAATACCATCATGCTTCCACTAGTCGCAATCAACACGAGAAATACAGCCGATAATACACCGACTACTTTGTGTATGTCGTACTGAAGCATTCGCCACTTTGCTTGCCAACGTATTTTAAACCCAATGGAGAGTTTTTTCCAGCCATTCCATAGCATTAAACCACTAATACTTAATATCAATAATAAGACACCGGACAAACCAACGATAAAAGCACCGATTTTACCTGCTAGTAAATGAGTATGTAGTTGATTGACAATTTTAATAATTGGGGTATCGCGGGGATATGTTCCTAGTAATTCCCCTGTATAGGTATTGATGTAAACGTCGGTTTTAGCTTTGTTAGAAGATTTAATTAGTGCATGGTAAGGTTCATTTACTGTCTGCGGAATTGTAATATGTTCTAGTTTTTCTTCTGGATATTGTTGATGAACTATCTCTGCTACCTGCTGAAGCGAAATCTTCTCCCCTTGGGGTACAACTTGATGGGTGTGAAGATGTAGTATGGGGTTGACTTCTTTATCAAACACCAAAATGCTACCAGTTAAGCCGATAACAATGATAAAAACCCCAACAATGATACCAATAATCCGATGAGCAATGGCAATAGGACGTTGCATTGACTATACCTCTTGTTCTATTTGATGACTAGATGCAAGTGTTGGACGTAACACCCGTAATAGTGCTGGATAAGATTCTCTAGCTTTGTTGTAGACTTTCACAATGTCTCCCAAGGGTTTAGAAAGTAACTTCAAATTTCCCCAAAATAGGACTAAATCCCCGGCTTGAATCTCTCTCGGTACTACTCCCACATGAAAAACTGAAGAGAGTAAAACTAACACTAAAAGTCCAAACCAAGTTAACAAATCCATCAAAATTTCTGTACCTGATTTGAACATTTCTAATCGGATAGTATGGCGAAAAAATAACTCTTGATGCTCAATTAACTCTAGCTTTTTAGCCTCTGTTGTAGAAGCAGCAATATTTTCTTGAGCAGTCAGCATTTTTAAGCTAGCTTTTTGAATAAATTGCCCAAAAATAAACCCAATTAAAATAGGTGGAATGACCGCAATTAATAAAGCAGGAAGCCATGCTGGTGCTAAGGTCAGTTGCCAAATAATTACTGATATACTTTGAGAAATAATTTTCCAAGAGTCTTTATGAATAATATCAAGTCCAGGTTTAGCACGGTTGCAATGATAGAGAATATGAGAAATATCTTCTGCATCACGTTCTCTGGTTCGCCGTTGTAAATAAGTACGTTGTAAACAGATAATCAATCTAGTTTCAAATATTTTATCGATTATTTTGTCGCCTAATTTAATTAAACCTAATCCTAGTAATAAACCACCAAACACCACAATATAATTAACTAAAGATGAATTAATTTCTATATCACCTTTTTTAAAGTCGTCTACAACCTTTTTACCCATCCAAGCCAAACTAGGCTCTAAAGCTGCAACTATAATAGTAGATATAATTGCTGCTACTAACCACTGGGGATAAGTCATCAGCACTCGCAACATATCTAGAAATAAAGACCAACTTGGAATTAATTTTAGTGATTTTTTCATGTATTTTAAAATACCCTGCATTCCTCTACGTTAAAAAAATAACTAATTCACCTTCCTATTTAGAACTTGGTAATACTTGTCCATCAATATCAAGAGAAATCACCTCTATTACTTCTCCATTTGCAGTTCGTCTACCAACCCCATCTGCTTTGATTTGACTATCAATTTTTGCTAGTTGATCTAATTGTTTTGCTAAAGGTTTAGCTAAATGAACTTGCGTTCCAGATGTTAAAATTGCGCCCCGAATTTTACCATCATCCTCAACTAACCAATGCTGCACTGTGTCATCAATTTTGATTAAATTTAAACTATTTTCATCTACTTTTTGCTTACGTTTTGGCTTACCTTTTTTTGTGACAACAGCTTTAGTTTGAGTATTAGTAACTATACTTCCTTCAATTACTTGTCCATAAATACTAGGAGTCCCCAATTTTCCCCCAACTTCGACAGTATCCCCAGGTTTAATAGCAGCTAATATTTGATCATGTAGATGAGGAGGAAACTTTACCTGTTTAGCATTATTGAGTAAAAGTCCATTTACTAATCCTTCTTTATTCAATAGATAGCGTTCTACATTACCTGTATGTTTTTTTTCTTGTTCTCCAGGTAAAATACCCACAGGAGAATCAGAATTATTTTTACTAGTAAATATTTGGTTATATCCCCATGTACCTACTATTAAACTTACAGATGTGAGAGCACATCCCAGGAAGGCTAGTTTTAATTTAGGATATTTTTTACTAAGCTTTAGTTTCCACTTTTTTTGTTTTTTAGTTTGAACTAAATCTACAGCTTGCTGGATAAATTCTGCTGGAATTTTAGCTTCTTCTCCAATTAATATTAATTCTTCTAGAGAATATTCTTGCTGTTTTTGGGCATATAATTCAGCAGCTAATTGAAAAACTTCTGGGGCTAATTCTCGATTAATACGGTGTTCTGAATTTTTCATGATTATTAATTCGTAATTTTTAGTTTGTAGTAATGGGACTTAGACAAAAAATAACTAGAAAAAACCCTCAAATGTATATACAGATGGACTTTTACATCATTTTGCCTAATTCGTTGACATATCTGGGTTTCAAGCATTTTTGAGTTTTTGATGTATTTCCCTTGTCTTGTATGGGTTTGAGGCTTGTTTCTACCTTAAAAATGTTTAAGTCCCGGTAAGGACTTTAGTCCTGATTTTCTAAGCACTAAAGTGCTTACTACGAACTTAATCAATGCAGCAATTTAAAATTGCCATGACAAACTAATTCCATACAATCTTTCTGCTGTTTCCCTCTCTATACGTGAATTTTCAAATACGCCTGTAGAACTGAACACAGTCCTGTCTTTACTTCTCTCAGCCGCTAAAAGATTCTTACCAAATAAACTCAGTTGCACATTATCAGCTAACCGAAAGGCCATGTAAGCATCTAAACTGTTTTCTCCGGCTTGTTTAGTTACCTCCGTTTTCCCATCTTTAAGTTCTCTATTTTCAAACCCAGGAAGAATGTTATAAGTTAAACCAAAATTCATTCCCCATTCTGGAATTACATAGTCAAAACCTAAGTTGGCGACGTATACAGGTTGTTCTTTGAAGCGGCGAATTTCTCTAGTGGTTCTATCTTCAACTTCTGAACCAAGGAAAGAAACGTTACCAAATAAAGTTAAGTTTGGTAAGCCGAGGAAAGGTGTGCGGGTTTGTACATCAACTGTTGTCGGAAAAACTCGATATTTGTAATGGAGTGAGGGGTTAAATATAGTCCCTGATTGTCCAACGGTGCTACTATCACCGGCGGTAGCTTTGTTATCTACCATCTCCATTCGCAATCCTGCGGTGAGGGTGTGTTTTTCACCTAAGCTGATTTCATCTTGGATATAGACATTTAACTGATTTTCCTCAATTGTGTAAATATCTTTGGGTGCAGTTCTTTCCACCGCCGCAGTTAAGGTGGGGGCTGTTTGTTGTTCTGTGGTGATTTTCTTTTTCTCGCGATCGCGCAGACTACCCTCTAGCCCTACTATAAATTTGTGGTTATCCCACGGCTGAAAGTTAAAGGTTAATGTCCCTAGTAACTCTTCGTCTGTTTTTGTCTCTGCTTCCCGTTTGATAGTAGAAGTGTTTCGACTCTGATTTAAAGGACTACCAGCGACATTACGAAATGTATTGGTAGTGCTATCAATAATCTCTACTTTATCTTTGCTTTCATCGGTGCTTTGAAATAACAAACCCAATTTCATGTCAGCAGTCGCACTGAGTTGACGTTCCCAACTACCGCCTAAACGCCAACCTGTAATCGTCTTGTCTTCGTCAATCCTGACGGTTTGCTGTTGTAGTTCCTGGAGTCTACCACTAGGAGCAAAGAACCTTTGATTATTCACATTACGGGTTGCGTCTTTCTCTTCCTCGGTTCGCAAAAATAGGGGATCAAAGGTCAATGTATCTCTAGATGAAGCCCGCCAAACAAAACGCGGTGCGATGCTAATATCCAACAGACTCTTGTCCTCATTTTCCCGTTCTGTTTGAGTTGGACGGTTCTGCAAATCTAAGGTTTGCTTAAATTTATCCTTTGGTGCTTCCCGTTGTTGAACACCTGCGCTTAATAAGTAACTGAAATCTCCCTGTTTATCACCGTAAAGTAGGCTAATACCACCAAATGGCCCTACTGTTTCTGAGGTTGTCCCGGTAATGGTGAGGTCAGAAATTCGGCTATCTGGTGCTTTCTTGAGGATAATATTCACAGTCCCCGCTACACCCTGAGAGTTTTGGGTGGCGGTAGGGTTACTAATAATCTCAATGCGTTCTACAAGACTGACGGGAATCCTGTCTACTTTAAATTCCCGGCTTTCACCACCGTCGGGAAAACGCTGACCGTTAATTAAAATTTGTGTGTATTCTTTGGGTAAACCTAACAGTCGCACGTCTTTATCTTCCCCTGGGGGGCCTCCTAACACTACACCCGGTTGACGGCGCAGCACTTCACCCACTGTTCTATAGTTGAACCGTTGAATTTCTTTCTGATCAAGAATAATTACCCCTGTGGGTGAATTTTGCCGTTCTTCGATAAAGTTCACTAGCGGCGTACCTACTACATCAAGTTCAATATCTGTGTCTTGACTTGCTTCTGGTGTGTCTGTGGGTGTGTCTTGAGTTAACAACTGGGCTTTAGTTGGAGGAAGTTGTATGTCGCTGAGGTTGGGAATCTGACTGGTTATTTTGGGGTCAGGGTTTACTGGTTCGGGTTCATTCGCTGAAACGGGTGGAACAGCGATCGCTATCGACATACAAAAAATTATCAACAATTCCCTGTTGAAAAAAATCAGATTGCTTTGCATACTAGAAGATGAAATCAATAAATTTTCGGGCAAGTTGACAGCTTGCCTTTTTTTCTGACTTGAATTTGTCAGAAAACCAATAATATTTCTCAATTAATACTGAGAAATATCCCCAATTCATAGCTATTAATGACAATTAAACAGCACAAATTGACTAGCTATAAATCTAGTATTTTGTGATGCTAATTAACGTATTCAATAGCAGTCAATTGAGAGTTATTGGCAATAAATTTATCATAATTAACCTCTAGAATGCAACTGCTTATGTCTTGATATATTAAACTTTAAAAAAGATTAATACATAGATACAAAGCAGAAAATATTGAGTTTTAATTCACAAAAAATCAAGAATTAGGAACTGTTTTTAGTTGTGTAGGTTGGCGAAGACTGCGGAAGTATAAGCTACCAACGATCAACCAAAACAGCAGATAAGCGATCGCCTGAACGAGATACAGTTTTTGGGTATAGCCAAATAAGGTTTTGAACAAAATCCCTGGAAACTGTCTATCAGGTAAGATTCTTGATAAATCCCAAATTTGGGGGCCGAGAAGACAAGATGTATTATCTAGTCCGCAGGTATAGGAGATGGTGGGATTGATTTGGTTAAATGCAACAGCAGCAGCATCCAGATGGCGCAGAGCCGAAATTACTAAGCCAGAGACAATTAATAGCAGTAAGACACCCATTGCTTGGAAAAATTGCTGCAAATTAATCTTGATGCTCCATTTAAATAGCAGCATACCAATTAACACTGCCATACCTAGTCCGGCGATCGCACCCAGTACAGGTGTCCAGCCTTCTTGAAACTTAGCGACGATAAACACAGCCGTTTCCAAGCCTTCTCGAAAGACAGCGATAAAAATCAGGCTGAAAATTCCCCAAGCGGCGCGGTGATCTTGAACTAAAGCACTTTTAACAGCACCGATGATTTCTGCTTTGAGGAATTTGGCTTGTTTTGTCATCCAAATTAACATCCAACTGAGCATAGCGATCGCAATTACACCCAATCCCACCTCAAATAATTGCTTGCACACAGGCGCATAGATATACTCAGATGTTTGCAATCCTTGGATACCTAAATTGAGTAATAAACCAACCGCAAAACTAGCTACGATGGCGGTAACAATACCTAAATATACCCAACGGTGCAATTTTTGCTGTTCAGCTTGCTGTAAACAGGCGAAGACAATACCCACAACTAAAGCAGCTTCTACACCTTCCCTGAAAGTAATCAAAAAAGTTGGTAATGCAGCACTCCAATTCATAGTAATTCCTATGGATTACATTACTTCCGTGGGAGAATCTGCGGGTTGATTGATATTTGCAGGCTCTTCGTTAGTGCTGGTAACTGATGGTTCTGGCTGGGGTTGATGCTGTGATTTTTTAGCTTGATGTTTGTGTGCGTCTTCGGTCTTAGCAGCAATCTCGTCTTTGCTGGGGTGGTGTTTGGACTTTTTCGACTTATGTTTATGTTCTTTGGCTTTATGTTCTGAAGGTTTCGCTAAAGCTGCTGCGGGGAAAAGTAGTGTAGCGGCTGTTGTGGCGATCGCTGTGACTTGTCCTAAAAAAACTCTGCGGTACATAGCTTGATAACCCTACTAACTCTACATACCAAGAGTTTGGCAGATAAACATAACAGAAAAATAACAGCAACAGTCAAAAGTCAACAGTCAACAGTCAACAGTTCAATTTGAAAGCAAGACCCTTGACCAAAGGTGCTGGTGACGGTAATTTTACCTTTGTGAGCTTGGACAATTTGTTGTGCGATCGCTAAACCCAAACCAAAGCCATTATGTGTTCTATGCACATGACTACGATAGAATTGCTCAAAAATATAAGGTAAATCTGTGGCGGGAATACCTGTACCGTTATCTTTTATTTGAATATTTACAGTCCGTGAAGCTGTAATTAGTCTTAACTCCACAGTGCCACCACCAGGAGTGTATTTAATGGCATTGCTGAGTAAATTTAATACTGCCTGACGGAATAAATCTGGTTCTACTAATACTTTTACTGCTTTTTGTGGTAAATCTATTTTTAGATGCAATTCTTTTTCTTCGCAATAAATCGATTGTTCTTGAGCTAAATTATCTAGTAATTTTACCAAGTCAATATATTTAAGCACTTGAGGATTTAATTCCCCTTCATGACGTGCCAAGAATAATAAATCACTCACAAGATTGCTAATAGTTTTAGTAGTTTTAATAATTGTATGCAAACGAGAACGAGCTTCACACTCAGGCTCTACCAACGTCATTAAACCCAATTGAGCATGACTTAATACTTTCGCCAGTGGATTTCTCAGTTCATGGGAAGCATAGGCGGTAAATCGATTGAGTCGTTCATAGGATTCATAAATCGGCTGCATAGCCAAACCACCCAACACCCATCCTGTAATCCCAATAGCCGCTATTCCTAAAGGCACACCAACAGCTAATAATAAGCAAAGTTGTGTGAGTGTTTCTTGCACAGGTGTTAGGGGAGAAGCTATTTGTAAGTATCCCAGCAATATTCCATCCTGTAACACCGGTAGGGTGACTTGGCGTAACCATATATGTAATTTCGCACTTACTTCTCCACTCCGTATTTGTAATGTTTCAAATCCTGGGGAAATTTTGACAGATTTTGGGGGTTTTTTTCTCACAAACAGCAATAACTTACCTTCTGGAGAGTACCACCGAGCGTAAGCAATTTCACTTTCTAATCTTTCTATATATAAGGTATTGCCACCCAATAAAGGAACATCATCAAGTTTGACACGCCATTGACCTTGTTGCAGACGATAGCGAATACCCGCAGCCATCACTCGACTTTTGCTATAAAGTTCCTCATCAAAGGCTTTTTGGCGGTCTTGAACCACACCAATATAAATTCCACAGGCAAAAATCACCAAAATACTCCCCATAGAGAGAGTAAACCAACGTGCTAAATTACGACGACTCCGGCGAAATATATTAGTCATTGGTCATTAGTTTTTTTCATTCCTCTACCCAAACCCCAGTATTTATTAGTAAATAATGGCAATAATATAGATTAATTTACATCAGGTTTGATAAGACGGTAGCCCAAACCATAGACGGTTTCAATCCACTGATCAGATCCTAGCGGTTGTAGGCGTTGTCTTAGTCGTCGAATTTGCACGGTGATGGCATTAGTTCCTAGTTCTGCGTCCCATGTCCACAAGGCTTGCTCTAATTGGTCACGACTGAGAACTTGGTGAGGATGACGCAAAAAGTATTCTAGCAATTGACACTCACGCACAGAAAGTTGGACTTGTTGTTGTTGTCGTTCTACTGTGTGGGTATCTATATTTAGTTGTAAGTCGGCAAATTTTAAAATTTGGTCTTGCCAAATAGGGGATCTTCTTCCTAAAGCACGCACCCTTGCTAGTAACTCCAACATATCTATAGGTTTAACTAAATAATCATCAGCCCCTGCATCTAACCCCTTGACTTTATCTGCAATACTATCTTTGGCGGTGAGCATTAACACAGGAGATGTCTTTCCTGTCTGACGGTACTGTTGACACAAGTAAATTCCACTTCCCGTTGGTAGCATCCAATCCAGGATAAGTAAATCATAATCTTTTTCAGATATTAAAGAGGTAGCAAGTTCACAGCTAGCAACCCCATCAACAATATGCCCAGCTCTGGAAAGCACTGTATTTAAAGGTTCTAAGAGTTCCTGATCATCTTCGACTACCAAAATTTTCATAATGAATTTTAAAAATTCACAGATAATAATGAGAATATTTTCTTATAATACTACTGATTATTCTTAATAAAACATCACTGTTTTCTGACCTATGCGTGACCAAAGACCGTTCTCTCAAGTGTGGCGACATCCGATAAAAAAAAGCTACAAAGCTACGCTTTTGGCTCTAGGGCTGGAGTTTTGGCTACCATTACCCCTCATTGGCGTCAGCATTTGGTTTGGGGGAAAGAGTATTGCTAACCAAATGTTAAGCTATAAATATGATACTAAATCTTATTTAGAAGCCAATAACCAAGTAAAAGTTAACTTATCTGTGGCATTGGTAGCAATTAAAGCAGAAATTAAGCAACAGGCAGGATTTACGAAGGTCAGTATTAAAACAGCAGACTCAGCTATCAAAAATTTAGAACTTGAACTACCAACAACAGATATCAGTGCGATAGAAGCACGAATCGCTCAGGAATTGGGATTAGATTTAACTACAGTTAAACGCATTACCCGTTACCAGTTTGTTGAGTAATCCCTCTCAAACGCTGTGGTAATAAAAGAGGCGATCTAAAATCGAGTTTCATACTCAACTCGCAATTGACTTTCATCGCCCAAATTAGTTGAACCGCGCACGAGGATTTCGTCGTTGAGACGATAGAGCAAATTGTAACGGAAAGAATCATTGCTAGCCAAAGCTCGTGATAGCGACACAGATAAGTTGCGATTGAGGTTAAACACACCCTCTGCTGACAAATCTAGCACCGAACTCCTTCTAGCGGCTTGGCTAGTGTTAGGGGTGGGAAAGATGCGAAATTCACTAAAACCCACGGCCTGTCCAATGGCGGTGATGGTTCCTTGCAAACCACCTAAAACAGTAGAACTAGCGAAGTTAGTCAGCCCTTGGGTTGCATCTCCTGTTTGACCGAGAAAATTCAAAATTGAGCCACCCAACAAAGCCACGATTTCGCCCCGACTCCGCCCAGGTTCACTTGTCAGTTCTAAATTGTCGGTTAATTCACTAGCTGGCCCTGTCGCCCTGGCTTGTACACGTACAGTGCGTAAAGTGCCAAAGTTGTTGACAGCCGCATCGCTAATTTCCGCCGACACAGGGGATTCTAAAATGCGATTGGTTGTGGCTGATGCTTCCGGGACAATGGCCACCAGCCGCACATCTAGAATAGGGTCAAGTCCTTGACTGGGGGTAAACCGCGCTGTGTGTTCGTAGCCCCGCGCCAAGGTAAACTCAGTGGAGAATAAGCTGAGTCTTCCACCAGTTAAGCGAATCTCTCCTTTCGGGAGGGGTTTGGCTAGCGTCCCATTGATAGTCAACTCACCTCTGGCGTCAAAGCTGAGTAGAGGCTGACTTAAGGCTGTGACTCCCGGTAAAAAGCTGAAGAGGGGCTGGGTGGTGACACGAACATCATCACCTAAAATTAGTCGTAAGTCTGTGAACTCTATAGGTAAGTTGGGTGGAGTTACAGCGCCAGTACTATCACCCTCTAATTGAGGTGCAAGTTGTGGGCTAACTGTGGCAGACTTGCCAATGAGAACTTGACCATTACTCAGTGCAATCTCACCGCCAATTTGAGGTTTGAGTGCTGTTCCCCGAATGCTGGCATTACCACTGACACCACCTGTATATAATCCTGGAACCTGAAAATTTAGTTGTTGTTCTATAAATACTGTTAGGGGATTAGGTGCGGCTGGTTCTGGTGTCAAGATTGGCAAAATACCTGATGCGTTTACTAAGCCTTGATTGTAATTGCCCTGAATACTTTCTACATTTACTGTATTGCCATTAAATTGTACTTTCCCTGTGACATTTGTTAAGGGATCTGATAACGCTAGAGTGCGAAACGTGGCATTGTTAACTATGGCACTGCCGTTAATAATTGGCTGGTTAAGAGTTCCTTGGACGTTGACACTCACTTGCCCTTCACCATCTACCCAATTAACTTGATTGTTGGTAAGCAGATTTAATAGTGACAAGCCTTGATTATTGACGCTGGCGGTGATATCGATTTGATTATTATCTGGTGGCGCTGCCACAAACGGCAACGGCGCAGGGATTTTACCTGTAATGGTGATGGGTTGTGTTCCTGTCAACAGTAAGGTACTGTCAAAATCTACACGGCTATTGTTGTAATCAAATTTTACCTGTGCTGTTTGCACGGGTTGTTGGTTGAGAGTGGCATTTGCCAGTGATACTTCCCCGTTGACGCTGGGGTCAGTTAAACTGCCTTGGAGCTTGGCTACTGCATTTACTTCCCCAGTAATATCTACAGGGTATGCTGCTATTAAGGGTTGTAATAGTGACAGGGGTAGACTGGCTACATTCAACTCTCCTGAGAGTTGTTCTATTCCTAATTTTCCAGCAAAAGCGACTAACCCTTGCTCAATGCCAATACTGAGTGGCGACAAGGTCAGGATACCATCAGCAAAGTTGCCTTGAGCCGTGACTTGATTAATGGCGTATTCTCCCCATTGCCAGTTTGCACCTTGAATATCAAAGCCGACATTTAAGCCAGACTTTAAGGAACCACTGGCTGTAATTGCCCCTGTCACAGCACCTGTTAATTCTGATAGGGGGGGTATAAGTGTGGCAATTGGTGTATCTGCCTGGGGCTGTGGTGTTACTGATGTGGTAATTTTAGAGAAATACTCTAATTGAGTTTGCAAGTCTGCGATGGGTAAGCTCACAGGTGTGGTGTTGAGTGCTGCTGCTCCTGCTAAGGTTGGCGGTTCTAAGCCTGTATTAAGGTCTTGCAAGTCGAAAATACTAACTGCTTGTAAGAGTTGTGCAATTTTAATTTGGTCTACATTGGCTTGGAGTTGAAATTTAGGGTCATTCCCTGTTTGCAAACTGCCACTCAGGGAAATATTGCTGTCTTTTAGCCGCAATTGACCGTTAGTTAAGCTGGCTGTGCCATCAGCATAGTTAATGTTACCGCGAAATTCTGCGGCTGAAGCTCTAGCAACACGGGGTTTGATGATGGCGATGTCTCCCGCCACTGCATAGTTGTTGAGATTCACAACTAAATTTCCAGATAGTTCGCCGCCTAAAGGTTGTAATCTCTTGTCAGGTAAAAAGCTGCTAGCTAGGGCGATGGGGAATTGTTGGGCGTTTATCAGTAAATTATCACCTTCAGTTTTACCTGTGACGATCGCGCGATCGCGTTGAATTAAAAATGAGGTTGGGCGATAATCTGCATTGAGGTTAACGGCGATTCTATCTTGTGTACCTGCCAGTTGCAAACTTGCGCCTTCTCCTGCTGGCAAATTCACCTTACCAGTTAACACTGGGTCAAATGCTAAGTTACTGACATTGAAATTTCGTAGCCTGATATTACCTGTAGCTTGGGGTGTGTCGAGAGTGCCTGTCACTCGCCCATTAAAATCAAGTAACCCGGCTATGGCTAAATCTCCAGGGACTGCTACACTAGTATTTTGCAGGTTGAAAGCTTGGGCTTGCACATTTAAATTAAAGCCTGCAATTTGGGGTGTACCCGTTGGCGGTAATTGTACAGCGATCGCACCACTAGCAGTTAATCCTGGAGTGGTGGCACGTTGCACAATAATTTGTTTGCCATCCCACGCAAATTGAGCTGTTAGTGGTTGGGTTAAAGGCGCTATCCCTTGGGAAGTGCGGACTTTTCCAGAAGCGCGAATATCTGCCAACTGCAACGATGCGGTTGTTCCTGCTAACTGCACGTTACTACTGAGGCGGCCTTGCAGTTGGGGAGAAAGACGGTTGAGTTGGATTTGGGTAGCGTTGGCGACAGTTTGCCAGCGTCCAGCATCTAAGTTAATATTTCTCAGGTTCACTGCACCGCCTGCCACATTCAAGCTAGCCCGTCCGGTAGCGCGAATATTGTCAGCTTGCAAAGATACCGTACTTCCCGATAAATTCAAAGCGGCATTGCTTAAGACGCCTTGAATTTGGGGTGGTATTTGTGCAAAATTCTTTAATTGCAATTGCTGGGCATTGACAACAGCTTGCCAGCGTTGCTGTCTAACCTGACCCCTAGCGGTAATTGTACCACCTGCCACATTCACAACAGCACGGGGAAATAAAATATCACTCCCTTGTTGAGCAACCACCACTTCTGCTGTTGTGGGATAGGTAGCCGCAGGCGCTTGCACTTTTGCGACTGCCTGTAAATTGCCCAGGGTGCCGGAAATCCTCGCTTTTGCGGCTACAGCACCAACTTTAATTGTATCGTTGGTGTTAGCGAACGCATCCCCTGGTAAATTTTGCCCTTGCACATCCAACGACACCTGCCCTTGGGGTGCTAGCTGAACTTGACCACTCCCGACAATTTGCCCTCCAGCAGGCGGCTGCACTTGCACACTTGCAATATTCATTACCAAAGGCTGTTGACCAAGAGAGCCGATAATTTCTGCTTTGGCTGAGACATTGCCAATTTTGAGCGGCGGCGCCAAGCTGTAACTCTGTGCCAGTATATCACCTGAGACATCTGCCACTGCAAGATTAAATTTTACCTGACCGCCTAGTTGTGCTTGACCACTGCCTGTAATTGCCCCACCTGCGGCGGGAACTAACTTTAGATTTGAGAGGGCAATTTGAGAAGCAGCTTCCGATACACTCAAGCGGAAGTCAGTATTCACGGATGAAAAAGACACGCGGTCTACTTGCACAGGTTTTGTATTCTTCACCGTCCCCATCAAGACAGGCTGCTGGAGTGACCCCTGCAAATTGACGTTTGCTTGCACTTCCCCAGTAGCTACAACTGGCAAGTTTACTTTTAGAGAGTCTAAAATATTTTTGACATTGACTGGCTTGACTTGGGCTACCAAATTAAACCCTGTTTTGAGATTAACTACGCCATTTGCTATTAAAGGAACAGTACCCAAATTTGTATTGAAGTTTTCTAAAGCAATGGTTTGACCTTGAAAGATTAATTTGCCATTAGCGTTAAAAAACTGTTGGGGAATGTTTTGAATTTTAGCAGTGACTTGACGAGGCGTTGCGGTTCCCGTAATTGCTATTTCTGCAAGATTAGCCGGAATTTTCACTCCCAAATCCGCATCTACACGCCCAGCTTGTAAAACAATGGGTAACTGAATTAAGCGACTAACATCAGATGCTAGTAGATTTTGGGCTGCAAGCTGGAGATTAGTTTGTTGAGTTTGCAGTTGGGTTTCACCAGCAATTTTAACTGCACCACCTCTATTTAGTTGAGCATTAATTTCATAACCAATGCCTTGATTGTCAGGTGCAAATTTAGCCACCCCACCAACTTGCTTTAATACTACTGCGCCTGGCGGTCTAGTGGGTGCGGCGGCGGGTAATAACTCCACATTACCATCAACAATTTTTAGTGATTGCAACTCAATTTGAATTGCACCTTTTCCTTCCTCAGTCTTAACGTCAGCCGTTACCCAGCGACCATCTTGATCCTGTTGAATGTAGACTTGGGGTTGAACTAATGTGACATTTAACGGCAGTTTGCGCGTCAAGATTAATTGTAACGGTGAAAACTCTACCTTTACCGCCTTGGCTGTCACCTGGTCTAGATCAGTAGAAGTTGCTGGTATGAATAGTGAAGCAAACCTTAAACTAGAAAGTGAGAAACCTTCAACTTTCCCTAATTTGACAGGACGCCCCAGCAACTGCTCTAAATTTGTGGCTACTAACGGTGCTAAATCGTTGTATACATATCTTCTTGCCCACCAAATCCCAGATGCAATTCCAGCTAGTAAAATAGTTCCTACCACCAAACCAGTGCGTTTTAACAGCAGAAGATGTAAACGGCGGTTAGTTGACTCCTGATTATTTCCGGAATTTGGAGATTGCGTCATTTTAGTTACCAATAATGCTATTGAGTAACAATTAATTCATCACCCACAATAACATAGTAGTCTGTCAAGATAAAATGATGAACTGTAGTGCGGGCATCTTGCCCGCGTGAGCGAGACGCTCACACTACCAAAAATCCCTCAAAACAAAATTGACAGACTAAGTAGTTGGGTTAACTAAACTCTCCAAAACTTTTTGAGATAAATTCACAATTCATCCTAATGATAGATGACTTTTGAGCCTTGAGTATTGACAAAGCTTGGATATCAGCGATCGCAAATGCTCGGTAAGATGATTTGGGGATGTCGATGAGCTAATCCATCTGTCAGGTAAATAACCAGGTAAGATAATGATTGCTCGAAATCACAGCCATTTTTCTATCCTGCTGCATAATTACCTAATTTGGCATCCAAGGCAACCGCTTATTCCTCTTGGTAGAAGTTAGAAGCTAGTAAGCTTTTCAAGATTTAATTAACAACATGAATATCAATACCTCACAAGTCAGCTGACTAATTGGAGCATCCCGTTTTGGCGGATCGCCCAACAGACTATAAGTCTGGGGCTATACAAACAAAACCTGCCTACGCGGGTTTTAGAGAGTCCGCGCAGGCGGACTTCGTTTGTGTAGCCGCGATTTCCAATTGCCCGGTGTTTCTTCTAAAAGTGGATGCTCCCGACTAATTTTGCTTAATTTCCCACAATTTGGAGAAATCAATATGATGCCGGATATATTTGAACTACCGGGGCCAAAAAGCAATTCTGTTGAGGGTAGTTTGCTGGATTTTGGACGTGATCCCCTAGGCTTTTTAACCAAGTGTGGGCGTGAGTATGGTGATATTGTGCCTATATACTTGGGGTTAACCCCAGCTTGTTTGTTAACTAACCCTGAGTATATTGAGCAAGTACTCAAAGAGCGAAATTTATTTATTAAAAGCCGTGGCTTACGTGCCCTTAAACACTTACTTGGTGAAGGACTGTTAAGCAGTGAAGGGGATTCTTGGCTGCGTCAGCGTCGGTTAATACAGCCTATATTTCACCAAAAGCGGATTACGACTTATGGGAATATTATGGTTGCTTACACTGAGCAAATGCTCAAAACTTGGCATGATGGCGAGACTCGTGATATTCACCAAGATATGATGCGTCTAACTTTAAATATTGTTATGAAGTCAATATTTAATTGTGACCTTAGTGATCAAGCAGCTCAAGATGTTGCCCATGCATTAGATGTGACAATGAACTGGTTTGACAAGAAACGCCAAGAAAATTTTGCCTTTGTAGAATGGCTGCATAAACCTAAAGATATCAGTTATGAAAATGCTATTCAGCAAATGAATAAAACTATTTACCAAATGATTAACGAACGCCGCACTAGTGGTGAAAATCCTGGAGACTTGCTCTCCATGCTTATGGAGGCTCGTGATGAAGTCGATGGTAGCCAAATGAGCGATCGCCAATTACGCGATGAAATAGCAACTTTAATGCTTGCAGGCCATGAAACCACATCTAATACTTTAACAGGAGTTTGGGTCTTGTTATCGCGGTATCCTGAAGTGCGTCATCAGTTGTTGGCAGAATTACAACAAGTTTTAGGGGAAAGGCCTGCTAACATTACAGACTTACCCCAATTACCTTACACTGATATGGTAATTAAAGAAGCAATGCGGATTTATCCTCCCGTTTTTACTATGGCGCGTGAAGCCACTCAAGATTGTGAAATTGGTGGTTATCAAGTGCCTGCTGGTTGCATGATCATGATGAGTCAGTGGGTAATGCATCGTCATCCTCGTTATTTTGCAGAGCCAGAAGTATTTCAACCAGAGCGTTGGCGTGATGATTTAGAGAAAAATTTACCTAGAGGTGTTTACTTTCCTTTTGGTGATGGCCCTCGTGTTTGTATTGGTAAAAGTTTTGCATTGCTAGAGGCAATTTTATTATTAGCAACCATTGCCCGCAAGTTTGAATTAACTCTTGTGCCAGAGCACCCCATTGTTGCCCAAGCTGCAATTACATTACGCCCAGCTTATGGCGTGAAAGTTATGTTGAAAAAAGTTGATTAGTTTTTGTTTAAGTGAGAAAAATTCAATTTATGTGAAAAAATATAAAATGCCAGTAGGGTGTGTTGTCGCGTAGCGCAACGCACCAACGGATCATCAACAATTCAATATGCGTTTGTCTAATCCTACTAGCGTATCTAAGCTAATTTTGTGTATTAGCAATCTCTTGTAGAACGGGCATCTTACCCGTTCTAAATTTGCGGGCAAGATGCCCGCACCACAAGAAAATTGTTGAGAGTATCCCAATTTTGCAAAAATAAAATTTGTAGTGGGAGCATCTTGCTCCCTAATGTCTAGGAAGCGGGCTAGAAGCCCGCACTACAAAAAAATAAATTTACACATTTGGGATGCTCCCAAATTGTTTGCAACATTTTAGTTGTGTCAGTCCACTACGCAGGGCAATTGTTTTTTGAGACAACTTCAAGTGCGATCGCTTTGTTCTTAATATTAAGAGCTTCCGGGTTCACGTTTCCGTATTTTGCGTACCTTGTAAAAGCTTCCGGGTTCACGTTTCCGTATTTCGCGTACCTTGTAAAAGCTTCCGGGTTCACGTTTCCGTATTACGCGTACCCTGTAAAAGCTTCCAAGTTCACGTTTCCGTATTACGCGTACCCTGTAAAAGCTTCCAAGTTCACGTTTCCGTGTTTTGCGTACCCTGAAAGAGTTTCCGGGTTCACGTTTGCGGATTACACCCAAACTGTAGCAGTTTATGCCTTGACGTTGGAAACCGCAGGGGCGCTGAGATTGCTCCAGAAAATCAAAGAGATTGTATTAATTACCTGAAAAAGGCTAAATCTTTTACGGAAAAGTAGGTAAGCCTCTTGTAGTAGTTTTCCTGGTAATCTTACAAGTGCCTAAAGCTATGACGAGCACCGTCCAAATTCCTGCCGAACTTTGCCAGATTGTTTTATTGGAAAAAATTAATCATGCTGTTACTGATGGGCTACAACTCATGTATACCAAGCAGTATGACCAAGCGTTGGCAATATTCTATCAAGTTCTTGAGCGGGCTGCGTCTCTGAGCAACCTAGAGCTACGAGAATCTGCAATCGCAAGTATCATCTGGGATCAACACTTTACTTTTTTACCTTTGACTCAACTACCACGTCAAAAACAAAATCAGTGGCTAGAGTGGCTGGGAACAGTGCAGCGTTATGTGCTGAATTTAGGTACAAACGCTAGTTTAGCGATCGCAAATCATTTAAAACAAGTAATAGAAGGTTATAAAGTCTTTAAGCGCAATGATCTGGCTGTAATTGCTCTAAAACAAGCAACCCAAGCAGCACGGCAAATTTCCGAACCAGTTAATCGCGCTAATGAATTAACTCAACTGGTAGCTAATTGGTGGCGATTTCAATACAAAGCAGAAAGTTTACTGAATGAGGCTTTAGTTGCCGTTGAGCAAATTCCGAATGAAGATCCTTACTCCCAGTGGAGTTATTTATTTTCTATTGCATCGCTGTATGTGCAACTAGGTGAGCCACGGCGCGCCATAGCATTAATGAACAAAATTGACAATGAATATTATCAAAACTCAATTCGTCAAGAAATTGTGCGCAACGCCATCAAAAGAGGAGATTTGCAGTTTGCTCAAACTATCACTGATCAAATTCTAGGAGCCGAATATCAAGCTAACGCCCTAGTAGAAATAGCAGTTTATTGGGTAAAGCGTTATCAACGCCAACGTAGTAATCGTTTGTTTGCCCAAGCTTTACAACGAGTAGCGAAAGATGAACGCGCCCAAAGCTTACAATCGACACTAATTCAAACTTACGTAACATCGGGTCAAATTACCATTAGTTTAAATGCCGCTCAAAGACTCACCCAAGATGAACCCAAAGCTTTAGCATTGGGTGCAATTGCCCTAGCTTACGCCAAAGCCAAGCAACCCCAGCAAGTGCAACAAGTGTTGGTGCAACTTCAAGGTTTAATTCAATCAGAAGCTGCCATTAATTCTGTAGGCTATGTAGGGAATATTCTCCAAGCTGCTGTAGATGCACAACAGTTTGATTTAGCAATGGCGATTGTCAATGCAGTGGAAAATAATCTAGACTTTGTCTCTAAACAAAGTTGGTATCAACAAATTGTTCAAGCACCACTGCAATCGCAAAATCTTGACAAAGCACTACAACTAGCAAAACAGATACCCAATGACATTTGGCAAGATGAACGCAACGCCTGCCTCCAAGAAATAGCAATTGCCTATGCTAACGCTAAACAGTGGCGTCAAGCTATGGAATTACTGACACAGATAAATAATACTAACAATACGCCATACCAAGTATTAACACGGACAGAACTGGCTGTTATTGCACCTACACTAAAAGAATTTACCGCTTTGATGCAGCCTGCGATCGCCCAAGCACAGGCATTAGAATTGAGAGAGCATAAAGCCTTAGCACTAAGTGCGATCGCCCAAGCTTACCTCAGATCAGGGGATGAACAATCAGCACAATGTTTTCTCCAGCAAGCTATCCAAACAGTGAAGCAGGAAGGATACGTTGATGAGCAGGGTACTCTGATGGCATCCCTCAACGATTATCTAATTCAACAGGGACAATACACAGTTGCCTTAGCGATCGCTAAAGCCAATCCCGTTTCCTCTTGGCAACTATACAGCTACGGTAATATTTTCCAACGGGCAGTTAAATCTTGGGCTTTTGATGTAGCCTTGGAAATCATAGAGTTAGACTCTGTACCAGATAAGCAAGCTGCACAACTGCTAGAACTCGCCAAAACCTATGCTCAACTACAACGCCATGAAGATGCAATTACATTGCTAAATCGTGCTTTTGCAGTAGCTCAACAAATTGCTGATCCTGAAAGCCGTATGATCCAGATTACAGATGATTTTCAAATACCCGACGAAAGTGATCGCACTCACCAATACACCCGCTTAGTCAAGCAGTATGTGAGTTTGGGACAACTGGAACTAGCCCAAAAAGTAGTGGAGCAAGTTCAAGCAACAGAACTGCGGGATTACCTGCAAGCTTGGATTCACTGTTAACACCGTTTCACCTTAATTATGATGCAAATACATTGGTAGGGGCACCCCTACGCGAAATCTATATGTATTAAGATTTTGGTGAAATGGTATAACAATCGCCAAGGATAAACAATGGCGATCGTTATCTCGTTTTGTGTAGCCAATCACCTTCCCAACCCACTAGAAGATTAGGTTGCTTAGAACTTTTAATAAATCTTGTACTTCCAAATTCCGATGCAATTATGGTAATAAAAAATATTGGGCAACATGCAATTATTATTGGCGCAAGCATGGGCGGATTGTTAGCAGCCAGAGCATTAACAGACTATTACCAACAGGTGACTTTACTAGAGCAAGATATTTTTCCTGCACCAGGCTTAAACCGTAAGGGAGTTCCTCAAGACCGGCATACACACGGTTTGTTGGCAAAAGGGCGAGAAGTACTTGAGCATTTCTTTCCGGGAATCACGCAAGAACTAGAGGCTAAAACAGCAGTAATAGGGGATGTTTTACAGTTGTCGCGCTGGTTTGCGGAGGGTGGATATTTACAAAGAAACTACAGTGGTTTGAAAGGAATATTAGTTAGTCGTCCTTTATTGGAAGCTCAAGTTCGCCAGCGTCTATTGACCTTGCCAAACGTAAAAGTCATTGAAAACTGCAATGTACTGGGATTAGTTGCCACTGAAGATCATACCAGAGTTACTGGGGTACGCCTGAAGCATCAAGGCAACAGTAATGCCGAAGAAATCCTCAATGCTGAACTAGTAGTAGATGCTAGCGGTCGGAGGTCGTTAAGTCCAGTTTGGTTAGAAACCCTTGGCTATGAAAAGCCCCATGAAAAACAGGTAAAAGTAAATATCAGCTACACTACCCGCATCTACAGTCGTCAACCAGAACACATACAAGGTGATCAGGCTGTAATAGTGACAGCATCATACCCCAGTTGGCGGTCTGGCGTACTACTAGCTCAAGAGCAAGAGCACTGGATTGTCAGTATTGGTGGTTATTTTAGCGATCGCGCCCCCACAGATGAACAAGGCTTTCTAGAGTTTGCCAAATCCTTACCCACTCCAGATATCTACGAAGTCATCAAAGACGCTGAACCACTCTCAGAACCGACACTCTACAAATTCCCCAGTAGCCAGCGTCGCTGCTACGAAAAGCTAAAGCGTTTTCCTCAAGGATATTTAGTTTTTGGTGATGCTATTTGTAGCTTTAACCCAGTTTATGGACAGGGAATGACTATTACAGCCCTAGAGGCGATCGCACTCCAAGATTGTCTGAGCAAAGGTAGCCAAAATTTAGCTAGGCGCTTTTTTCAAGCCGCCAGTAAAGTAGTGGATATCCCTTGGAGCATGGCTGTAGACGGTGACTTACGTATTCCTCAAGTACAAGGGAAACGCAGCCTCATGGTACGCTTCATCAACTGGTACATCGGCAAACTGCAAGTTGCAGCCCAGCAAGATTTAAAAGTAGCGATCGCTTTTACTAAAACGGTGAACCTGATAGCACCCCCTGCAACTTTGTTTTCCCCCTGGATTGTTTTCCGGGTATTGTTAGGAAATTTGTTGCAGGCAAAGACAGCTAATTAATTATGGGAAGTAGGGCATAATAAAACTAAATTCTACTTCATAAATAGGGCATAGGGAATAGAAAACTTATCAATGACTCTATAACCTTTGCCCTTAACAAATGACAAATGACAAATGACAAATGACAAATGACAAATTAGTCTTTTACACCGCACTGCGACGGGTTAAAAGATTCCACAAGAAAACAGCAACTAGTGCGCCAATAACTGCCACAATAACACCAGTAATGCTAAGAGTTGGAGCCACTAGTGCAAAGGTTCCCGTACTGAAGAAGACACCCAGACTACCACCGACAAAAGCACCGATGATTCCTAGCAAAAGCGTTCCTAAAATGCCACCGCCTTGATGACCAGGATAAATAGCTTTGGCGATCGCACCAGCAATTAAACCTAAAACAATCCAAGCAAGAATGTTCATTATCTTTAAATTCGTTGATACTTTTTAATGACAGAAACAGATTAACAGTTCCATCTAGAGCGTCCTATCGACCGCTAGAGATAATTATTCATAGCCTAAAGGCATACTTTCATATAAATTAAAAAAAGCTCTTAGTTGCTCTAAGAGGATGGGGAGCACCCCAATTTTGCAAAAATAAAATTTGTAGTGGGAGCATCTTGCTCCTTAATGTCCAGGAAGCGGGCTAGAAGCCCGCACTACAAAAAAATAAATTTACACATTTTGACTGTTGACTGTCAACGGTTGACAGTCAACAACCCTACATGTAAGATTTTGCAAATCATTTAGGATTACTATACACAGTTTTAAACATGTTTATCTTCTACTGAAAGAAATAACAAAAGTTTTAGAATCAGTTTCTTATACTATTTCACTTTAATAATCATACTAATATGTTGGAGAGGGCGCGGAGACCGCGCCCCTACGAAAAATCTATGTGTATCAAGATTTCGGTTAATTAATATCAAGAGCGATCGCTCATATTACACCTCAATCTTCACTGCTTTAACTCTTGTAAAAGTTCAATGCTCATAGGTGACGTTGCTAAGATTGGATGCTTAATCCCGCCCCAGATACTCCCTGTGCGGACGCGATGCAAGGCTAAGACTTCAGAAATTTGATTGTAGATTATAACTTGTGGTGGTGCAAGTTGACCAAGCGATCGCGCCCGCTCATAATGATAGGACTCAGATAAAACATGATCTAGTTGTTGAGCAATAATTTCTGGGGTTTGTTGTGCTGCATCGAGTAGCAGTACATAATGGGGTGGATGGGCGACGGGAACCAAACTTTTAAAATTGTTGCCTTGCAAGTTTATCCGAGTCAACGCATCATGCACAAAAGCCTCATGTAACTTCTCGCCCACCAAATCACTCACAGCTTGCTGTCTTCCCAGAAACTCTAAACAGGGAGTCTGGCGATAGTAATGAGTTACCCGAATGCGATCGCCGATGCGATAACGATATAAACCGCCTTTCTGTGACAAAATAATTGTGTATTCCTTGCCAGTGATGAGTTCGTGTAAACCATGCAGGGAACCAATATCATCCTCAAACTCAAAAAACACTTGATCAAGAATCGGCACATAACCCTGTGCTGCAATCAACGGTATTGTCATTGGGGCTTCAGTTGCTAGCAACCCCTTACCCTGAACTAACACACCCGGAAACTGCGATTTCAATCCCTTTGCCTGATCAGCAGCATTGGCGCTATCCCAGCAAGAAATTAGCTTTAAATTTGACCAGAGTTGCGTCCAAGGAATATGATCTTCACTGAGAAGTTGCAAGCGTAGGCGTAGCCCGCCGCAGGCATCGCCTGACATCTTTTCTCGTAATTCTGCCTGCAATAACTCCTGATTTTCCTGAATGTACTTTAAAAGCACATCCAAGAAACTTGGACTCCACACAGAAATTATTTCTAGTTTTTCAGCCTGTAATAACGCCAAAGCCAGTTGATGTTTAAATAGCTGTGGATCACGTAGGTGATTCAGTCCCTCTGGCATCACCAACCAAGGGCGCAGCAACCAACGCAACCACCCATCTAAATAATCCAAATCATCTTGTAAAGAATTAGAATTGCTAGCATTTAATTGTGGTGAAATACAAGCATAAAGCTTACCAGTAGAAAATCTCGGCCCATGCACAATCAAATCATGAGACCAAACACAAAACATCTGACTAAAAGATCGCCGCAAAGATTGCGTGTAGGGAATCCATTTCACCGCCCCACTACTACCAGAGGTTTTTTCATAAAACAAAATCGGTTCGGGAGTGAGTGAAATTTGTTTACCTTTGCAATGTTGTGCAGGATCTCCAATCCAGGGCGCAAGTGCATCATAATCAACAATCGGGACACGTTGCCAATCTGCAACAGAACGAATCCCCAAGGCTTTACCATACTCACTTGCAATCAGGCGATCGCAAATCTCCCTCTGCACAGATATCTGCATTGATCGAGGGTTATCCAATGCTTGATGAAATTGGTAGGCAATTGGTGCTAAAACTTGCCCAAACAGTTGAATAATCGGACGCATCATCACTAAAAGGCTCTTCGCGTACTTAGCAGTTCATTTCTTTCAGCCTCAACTCATCAGATTAGACAAAAGTTTTCAGCCTCAACTCATTTTAAAGCGTTTAAATCTGGTTAGAATAACTCGTGTCTTTCTCTATTTAGCCTTTTTATATGAACAACAGATATTCCTTTGTCGGTGGTAAACAAGGCTCATGGCGAGTCATAGATGTGCAGAGTATTTTGGGTTCCAGTTTAGAGCTTGTGGAAAGAGTGAATGTGGTGAATGATGCTATCACAGAATTGCCATTAGATAGTTCGTGGGTTCTACAAGGTTTTAGCAGTAATATTCGCTATGCTGTCCGTGATGAAATTAACACTCTACGGGCAGTGCAGCCTGTACTAAATCGCTCAGAAGCCCTTTTTGCAGTGCTGATCCCGATTAAAAAGTCTGTCCAGTGGTGGGAAATGGCACAAGACGAGCGGCGAGCGATTTTTGAAGAACAATCTCATCACACAGCTGTTGGTTTGGAGTATCTTCCAGGGGTTGCACGTCGGCTACTGCACTGTCGTGATATCGAACAACCATTTGACTTTCTCACATGGTTTGAATTTGCACCAGAACACACCAAGGCCTTTGATGAATTACTGTTGCGGATGCGCGCCAGCAAAGAATGGGAGTATGTGGAGCGCGAGGTGGAAGTTCGCCTAGAGCGTAATGATATATCGTTACTATTAAAATGAGAAAAATAATGCTTTTATGTTGGGTTTACATAATTTCACTACAGCAGATTTAGTTAATATTGATACAGCTATAGGAATCCGATTTGATATCTGAAAAAATCTCAGTATGTGTAGGGTGTGTTAGGCGCAAGCCGTAACGCACCAAAAGCTTTGGGGGGTGCGTTACGCTGTCGCTAACACACCCTACTGGACTGATACAACTAAAATGTTGCAATAAATCTTTTCTTCTTTCTCTGTTTCCTCTGCGCCTCTGCGGTTTATTAATGCACTATTTAAGATTAGACACGCCACTACTGGCTTGGCAAGGCTAAAATGGGGCAAACAATTTGGGAGCATCCCAAATGTGTAAATTTATTTTTTTGTAGTGCGGGCTTCTAGCCCGCTTCCTGGACATTAGGGAGCAAGATGCTCCTACTACAAATTTTATTTTTGCAAATTTGGGATGCTCTCAACAATTTTCTTGTGGTGCGGGCATCTTGCCCGCTAATTAGAACGGGCTTCCTGCCCGTTCTAAAAAAGATTGCTAATACACAAAATTAGCTTAGACACGCTACTACGTATCTGTTCAAAAATCAAATATGAGTCATATATTATTAGTTAGGTGAGCTACATAAACAAGTTTTTAAACCCAGAGGATCGCAGAAGGTTGCCGAATTTTATTAGCAATTTGCTCAGTAAGTCACTACAAATTTTTAATCAAAAGCTATAGCTTTACTCAGGAAAAACTCATTTTAAATACAAATATTTATATTAGAATAAGAATATATAAATAACCTATTATTTGTTTGCCGAAACTGCATTCATTATATTGCCAATAAATCTTGTTGGATTGCAATTAATAAAATATTAAGAGGAGTGAGTAATTATAGTGAATTTTACAAACAAAATTTGGAAAAAATTATCTAAATTTATACAAACCAGACTTGATCCCTCTTCACTCCAATTTTGCCTAACTGTAGGCATTATGATGATTTTTATGGTGGGAATTAGCATTTTTACTCTCTGGATCAGTTGGGAGGTGAGACAGTTTCTGACCACAATTGATCAACAGCCGGATCTATCCGATGATTACACCAGGCTCTTGCTATTTTCTCAACGTTTGGGGATGATGAGCGTGGTAGCGATCGCCAGCACGACAATTACCGCTACCGCATTTATTAGAAAGTCACTGTTGCCGTTGCGACAAGTGAATCAGTGGGCTGTTGAACTAGACTCTTACCCGCTCAATTTCCATCACACACCAAGCGAAGTTAAAACACTAGCCTTGACCTCAAAGGAACTCTTACAGCAGATCAAAGCTGTAAAACAACAGCAGAAACAGTTTACCAACGACTTAGCACATGAGTTACGCACACCCTTAAGCATGGTTTATGCATATTTGCAAAGAAGCTGGCAGCGTAGTCAGAACTTGACAGATACCCAACAAGAGGCGCTGGAAATGGCTGTTTCGGAAGCAGAACGCATGACTCACATTTTGCAAAACTTATTGGATCTAGCACGGGCAAGTAACAGTATGATGCCCTTACAATCTGAATCACTAATACTAAATGATGTGGTTGCAGACATAGCGCAAATGACGGCAAAATTTGAGCATCGGGTAATCCATTTAGAAGTTACAGCATTTTCTGTGAGAGTTAAAGCAGACCGCAATCAACTCATGCAAGTGTTAAGCCATTTGATAGGGAATGCAGTTAAATACTCAAAAGCCGATGATATAGTGACTTTGCAACTTATTCAGGTTGAAGATTGGGCAGTTATTCAAGTCAGCGACAATGGTCATGGCATTCCCCCAGCAGAACAGTCTCAGATTTTTGAACCTTTCTACCGAGTCGATCCTTCTCGTACCCGTACCACTGGAGGCGTCGGTTTAGGTTTATCTATCGTCAAAAACCTAGTTGAAAGCATGGGTGGTCAAGTTGCAATTCAATCAGAGCCTGGTCGTGGCAGTACTTTTATTTTGCAATTACCTGTTTTAGGAGCAGTAAGATGAGAGCACATATCCTTTTGGTTGAAGATGAAGTCAAGCTAGCGCGGTTTGTGGAGTTAGAACTAAGTAGCGAAGGATACAAAGTTAGTATAGCTCATGATGGTATTGCTGGTCTGACACTAGCAAGGGATTCCTCGCCAGATCTAGCAATTCTCGACTGGATGTTACCAGGACTTTCTGGTATAGAAATTTGCCGCCGACTACGTTCTACAGGTAATTCAGTACCAGTGATTTTGTTGACAGCCAAAGATGAAGTGAGCGATCGCGTGGCAGGATTAGATGCAGGGGCTGATGATTATGTAGTCAAACCCTTCAGCATTGAAGAACTACTAGCCAGAATTCGCGCTCATCTGCGCCGCACTCAAGAAACCGATGAAGACTTATTACAATTTGAAGACTTGAGTTTAAATCGCCGTACCCGTGAGGTATTTCGAGGTAAGCGCAGCATTGAATTAACAGCAAAAGAATTTGATTTATTAGAATATCTGCTCAGTCATCCCCGGCAAGTTTTTACTAGAGACCAAATATTAGAAAAAGTTTGGGGTTATGATTTTATGGGTGATTCCAATATTATTGAGGTTTATATTCGTTATCTACGCTTAAAATTAGAAGAAAATAACGAAAAACGCTTAGTTCATACAGTGCGTGGTGTGGGATATGCACTGCGGGAGTAGAGAGATTTAAATTGCCAGTTCTCAAAGCAAATACCTGATGAAGATTAACTTCAAGCCATTAGAAAATCATGACATTCCAGTACTTCTTGGCTTAATCCAGGAGTTTTATCAAATAGACGGTTCTATCCTCTTTAATGCTGTCGTTGTGCGTTATGCCCTAACGCAATTGCTCAATGATGAATCAATGGGTCAAGTTTGGTTAATTCAACACCAGAGTCAAGCTATTGGTTATGTTGTTCTCACACTGGGTTATAGTCTAGAATACGGAGGACGTGATGCTTTCATTGATGAACTCTACATCCAGAATAATTACCAAGCTCAGGGCATAGGTAAGCAAACAATTGAATTTCTAGAAGAGGTTTGCATTGCCCTGAATATTCAGGCACTACATCTTGAAGTTGAGCGAGAAAACACTTCTGCCCAAGGTTTTTATCGCCGAGTTGGTTTTGAAGATCATAACCGCTATCTGATGACAAAATTACTGCATAAACGCAGTGAATAATTCAAATTAATTAGTATAAATCCTATAAAGGACTTCACAAATTTATGTCAACTGCTGGCTTTACTCTTCCTGGACGCCTGATACGCAAGTTGTCCATCATTTCTCTGACTGTTGTCTTGCTGTATGGTGTATCCCGTGTGATACTTCCGCCACCAGCCATTGATATTTCAACTTCTATACCCCCAGGAAAACAGATAGCGGTTTTTGGTGGCGGATGCTTCTGGGGAATGGAAGCAGTTTTTGAGCATCTCCAAGGTGTTTCTGATGTGGTGACTGGCTTTTCTGGTGGTGGCGCAACAACCGCAGATTACGTGCTTGTGAGCGCTGGATTAACCAATCATGCGGAATCCGTGAGAATCATCTATGATCCATCGCAAATATCATATGAGCAACTGCTAAAAGTCTACTTTTTAGTAGCCCATAACCCAACACAGTTGAATTACCAAGGGCCTAATACAGGAAGACAATATCGTTCAGTGATATTTTTTGCTAACGACGAACAAAAGCAGGTAGTGCAAGAATATATCAATGAACTCAACAAAGCACAAATCTTTGATCAGCAGATTGTCACCGACATCACTCCCTTGGAGGCTTTTTATCAAGCGTCAGAGTATCATCAGGATTACATTAAACGCCATCCCCGCGATCGCTATGTAGTGGTGAATGATTTACCGAAATTAGCTAAACTCCAAGCTAAGTTTCCGGAAATGTATAAAAAGTAAAAACTATCAATGATTAGCTCTAGCTTTGACTCACTAGAGGAATATTTCGCAGAATGGTCACAATTTCAATAGGGTCTAACCGTTGAGTATAATCTGGGTCAACAAAAGCATAAATGACTTTCCCCTCTTGAGAGACTATGAATGTGGCTGGAATGGGTAGTTCAAAAGGCTGCGCTCCATTGGCTCTAGGTAAAGCATAACCTATCTTCTGTAATTCAGGTCTTAAATACTCTGGGATTTGAAACACAATCCCGAATTGATGAGCAATATGATTGTGGCGATCGCTCAATACTTCATATCTTAGTTCATGTTTTTCAACAGTTGATCTAGTATAATGAGAAGCTTGGGGTGAAATAGCAATTAGTGAAGCTCCTAATGTTTTAATTGCAGGTAATGCTTGTTGGAGCGCAGCTAGTTCCAAATTGCAGAAAGGACACCAAGAACCTCGAAAAAAGGAAATAACTACAGGGCCGCTAGCTAGTAGTTTTTGTAGTTCTACTGGTTGACCGAATGCATTAGGGAGAGTGAAATCAGGGATGATATCTCCCACTTTTATACTTTGATCAACAATATTTGTAGATTTTAGCTCATTAATTGCTTGGATAATTAATGATAATGAAGGATCATTAATTGCTTGATTCTGGAAAGAACTACGAATTTGGTTGAGAGACTCTGTTAAATTCATGATCATTTTCCTGATAGTTAACTTGCACTATTCTCTACATTTTTAATACTTTTTAGAGAAATACTGTTCCAGTAAAGTTACTGAAACCATTTTGAGGAAAAAGTAGACCTTTGGATTGACAATACTAAAGCAGTCAAGGCGAACAACTGTTCACCCTGACAAAAACATCTGCTGTTTTCTGTTAAGCCAGGCGTTCAATTACGCGATCGCCTACACGCAGTGCATTAGCAATAATGGTCAATGTAGGGTTCACAGCCGCACTGGAACGGAAGAAACTACCATCCACCACGTACAAATTATCAACGTCATGGGTACGGCAATTAAGATCCAATACTGAAGTTTTTGGGTCTTCCCCAAAGCGACAAGTACCGCATTGATGAGCTACACCTTGCAGAGGTATTTTCTTGCGGAAATAAAAGGAGGCGGGAATAATCTTTTCCCCACAACCAATTTTTTTGAGGACTTGCGTCCAGCGATTCACCAGGCGATTGTAGGCTGCGGTGTTATTTTCCGTGTAATGTAACTGGATAGAACTATCCCGGAGGGTGACGCGATTGTTGGGGTCTGGTAAATCTTCCGCAGTCAACCACCAGTCAACCGAATGAGTAGCGATCGCCTCAAATGTATGTCGCTCTTGAAATGATAATCCCAGAACAGATGGCGACTCCTGGGCAATCATATCTGCGTTCACTTTTCCTAATAATTGCACATGTCCCATTGGGTAATCAAAATCCTCATCACCCCAGTAAAAATCATTGATGGCTAAGGTTTTTTGGAACGAAGTAAGATTGGATTTTAAGCTAACGCCAATAATCGCGCCATTTTGATGCTTCATCAAATTACGTCCCACCTGATCGGAACTATTTGCCAATCCATTGGGGTGTTGCTCATTAGCAGAACGCAACAACAAAGCTGCGGAATTAATCGCCCCGCAAGCCACAACCACAATATCGCCAGAGAAAAAATGCATTTCCCCATTAATTTCGGCTTCAACCGCCGTCACTTCTCGCCCAGAAGTACTGGTATGTAAGCGTTTTACCTGAGCTTCAGTGATGAGAGTGATATTGTCATATTGCTCTGTCGGACGCACACAGTTGATATCTGCATCAGCTTTTGCATCCACCAAACAAGGAAAGCCATCGCAAGTATTGCAACGAATGCAAGTACTCAGACGCCGATTCACCTCATTGAGTTTAATTGCTAGTGGTAGATAAAACGGGTGATAACCTTCATCCTTCAAAGAGTCATGAATCTCTTGAATACGCGCTTCGTGGCGAATAGCAGGATAAGGATACTCTTCAGTTGCAGATGGTTCAGTCGGGTCTAAACCCCGCTTACCATGTACCTCATACAGCTTTTCTGCCTCAGTATAGTAAGGTGCAAAATCGCGGTACTTCAAAGGCCACTCCGGAGAAACTCCACCCTTGTGAATGACCTGATCAAAGTCTTGTTCCCGCCAGCGAAACAGCGCCCCACCATAAACCTTTGTGTTACCACCCACAAAATAGCCTGTACCCGGATGAATCGCCTGTCCTTTTTGGTCATACCAAACTTCATCAGTGTGATAGCGGTCTTTCTGCACCACTTCTACCGTGTCCCAGTTGGCTTTCTCACGCGGCAAAAAACCACCACGTTCCAAAATCAGAATTTTCTTCCCTGTAGGCGCAAGTTTATAAGCCAGCGTCCCACCACCCGCGCCAGTTCCAATAATAATTACATCGTAGTGTGTACCAGTCATTGAATCTTCTCCCAGTAAAAAAAACTCCGCGTACCTCTGCGCTAACCTTGGCGTACCTCTGCGTTAAAAATAGTAAAAATGATTCTCTGCACCAGATATTACATATCATCACCAGAACCAGTGAGACCATAATCAGCTGATACTTGAGCACGACGACGGCTCATTTTCTGTTCGTAAGCGTCGTAAGCGATGCAGATCCAAATCAAAGTCATAAACAAGATATTCTTGTTAAAGCTCTCGGCTCCATTGGGAAACAAGCTACCAGCAGGCACAATACCAAATGCCAGAATGATGCTAAATGTCATCAGAATCAGTAGTAGCCCTGTCCACCGTACCCAATAGTTGAGGGCAAATAATGCACCAAGTAATATTTCTGCTAAGGGTAGCAACCAAGCATAAGGAATAGCGATTAACCCAGGTAGTGGCCCCACACCTTCCCATCCTGGTGGAATTCCAGGGCCGATAATTTGCAGTTTTTGATTGAGAACAGTTTGATAAAAACCATTAGGAACGCTGAAGTTGAGATAATTAGCAATACCAGAGACGAAGAAGAAAAGACCCATTGTGACGCGATTGACAATAACGGCTGTGCGGAGGTTGAGTAGGTATTTCATAGAATTTGTGGAGGTGAGATTGTGGTTTATTTTTTTCACGCAGAGGCGCAAAGAAGAGGATGAGAGAAAAGCTTATCGAGTAGGGGGTGTCAGGTGATTGAGTAGGGTAGGGATGCCTGTCCAACTGAGGTTTTGCTGAAATTGCGTCGGTTGAGCAGCACGCCAAGCTAAGGGAGTTGCTAGAATAAATCCGGCGGCAACGGTGGCGATTCCAGATAGCCAAGGAGTTTGGCCTAGTTGCATGTGGGTAAAAGGGCGATCGCGTTGAAATATTTCATCGGTGAGCCACTCGGTGGTAACTTTACGGTTATGGGCAGCGTTGGGTAAAAGTTGCAGATATGTGGCTTCGCGGATGTAATGACCTGGTTGTCCTTTGATTTGGACTTTATTGAATAGGTTAGCAACACTTTCGTTCAGTCCCAGCTTCATTAAAGTCCCACGCATTTGCACTTGCACTGGTATACCTGGTTTGCTTTCCTGGAGGCGTTGGAGATTTTGCGCGATCGCAATTCCTTGTTGATAAGCTACTTGAGCTGTGGGTGGTTGGGGATTGTCGCTATCTGTGGCGCAGTCTCCCGCCGCAAAGACTTCGGGAAAATTGGGGAGTTGTAATGTGGGTGTTACCAGTAGCCGCCCCTGGTGGTTGGGGACTGGTAATTCCATCAGCAAGGGATTGGCGGCTGTGCCGGCTGTCCAAGCAATTGTGCCAGCTGGTAAAAATTGTGTTTGGTCATGTTGACGGTACTCTACACCATTGGCTTGAATCTGGGTAACAGTCACATCAAATAAGAAATCTACAGGAATCACTCGACCTTTGAGCGCCCGTTGTGCTGTACAACGTAAATGGCTATTCACATCTCCTTTGAGGATTTCCTTGCTGCGGTTGACTAGCATCACCCGGATTTCATTAGCGTCACCGCCTAACTCGTCATACCAGATGGGTAATAAATCTGCCAATGTACATGCTAATTCAATACCAGCCGGGCCAGCACCAATGATGGCAACAGTTAACAGTAGCCGCCGCCGCGCCGAGTCTTGAGTTTGGATGGCTTGATGTAGTCTATGGCGCAAGTGTTTTCGCAGTGCGATCGCCTGTTCCCCAGAAGTAAAAGCCATCGCATATTCTGCCGCACCGGGAGTGTTCAAGTAAGTGGTTTTACTCCCTAGTGCTAATACTAGGTTATTATAGTTAAATAAGTTACCAACGCCTACACCAACTTGGCGTTGATGGAGATCAATTGACTGCACAGTATCCTGTACAAAAGTCACATTACTACCTGCTAGCAGTTCTTTGTAGCGGGGATAAACCTGTTCACTGTGTAGTTCGCCGCTTAGTAGTTCGTACAACAACGGCTTAAAACTAAAGCGATCGCGCTGCTCAATTAAAATAATCGGATGGGAGTAATTTTGCTGGCTTAAGTGCAAAGCTGTAAACAGTCCAGCAAAGCCACCACCTAGGATAAGTGTGGGATGAGATGCTTGCTGCATAGGTGTTAAGAGTTACTTTTGTGAACTGCTCTTAGTATTGCTGCACCTAGAAACACTTAAGTGATGTAATAATAAAGCTTGGCTGAGAAATTGAAGGGAATTTGTGACATAGTTTTCACTACTTTCTCAGCAAAAACTCAGATTATCCAATTACTACTGCATCTATTGAAAACTGAAGGTGCATAGTTCAAACCTTATGCAAATGCTCCGATTTAGCTTCAGTTGTCCTCAAAAATTCTTCTGAATATCTTCCCTTTAAGTATATTTCCCAGAAATTACCATGCGATCACGAGTAAACTGTAGTTTGCCCTCCTATTATTTGATTTGCTAAGTTCCTGGCTGTAATAAAACAGTACCTAAATTCCCCACAGGTAGGTCAAGACCACCATTGGTTCAATCCAAAAAATACGAAAATACCAGTCTTGAAATGAATTCGACTGCCAAAATGATACATTAGCTTGTAATAACTTATACTATCTGCTCGTTAATAATACCACCCAATTAGAGAGAGAGCAAGGATGAAAAAAATCGCAATATTATTACCTAATTAATATAATTCGGTAGTCAATTACTTTATGCGTTGGAAACCTTAAAATAGTTAAAAACAAATTAAAATTAAGTTAAGGAAAAGGAAATTCTCTTTTCCCTTTTCCTAATTCTGTAAGTAGCCTCTCAATTATTTAACTTATGAGAAAACCCTAACTTACTTCACTTCATTAGGTTGAAACTTAGCCACTTTGCCTTTTTTAACTGCCACAACTACATCATAAGTAGAACAGTAAGAGAAGGTAACATTATTAGCTTTGTTATAAAGATTAACTACTTGACCTGCTCCACCTGGCTGGATACCGATTGGTTCCAGGTCACCAAAAAAGAAACGACGCAGTTGATCGCCGCCACCAATCTGACCTTTATTCTTAGTAACCAAATCTATTTTTTGACTTACAGACAATTCTTCAGCTGCTGATGCTTGCACTAATAAGGGATTAATTACCTTTAATGGTGCGTCCCAAACTGTCAAGAAACCAACCAAGGCAACACTTGTAAACAGGGGTGCGAGTTTCATTTGTTACTCCTCATTGTTGTCTATCTCAAACATCCATAGTATGGGCGTTGTGACTGAGGCCTAATTGAAACTCAGCTATTATTTTGATGAATTTAGCCCTTGAGAAAACTTAGTGGTTTCTCAGCATTTTCTCAGAAAACAGATTTGTATAAAGTCACGTTTAATTTAAGTATGATCTCAGCCACACCTCATTTTGTGCTGCTTGAAAATAACTTAGTATAATTAACCATGCTTTCATTGCAGATAGATTATTGTGACTAGACCCAGAAAACTACATCGCCTAATCCCCAGAATTTCCGGACAAACATATCTCTGGCTAGCAATTCTCATTTTTGGCGCATCTAGTGCAATCACGCGCAAGCTGACAGAAATTGGCGCGCAAAACTTTGTGGGCGATCGCAATCCCATTTCTTTGTGTAATGTTTTGTTTGTGGGTAATTTGTGCGCCTTGATGGTTCTCATACTCATCTACGGGCGAGCGTGGAACAAAACTGCTTTGCAGCAGATATCAAAGCGGGATTGGGTGAGTCTCACTGTTGTTGCTATTTTATCAGGAGCGCTGGCCCCTGGCTTGATTTTTCAGGCATTGGCACTTACAGAAGTGAATAACGTGATTCTGGTGGGACGCTTGGAACCGCCTCTCACCTTGGCTTTATCTGTTTGGTTGTTGAAAGAACGGGTAAGTTTTTGGGAACTTATGGGAGCAGTTGCGGGTTTTGTGGGTGTAACCCTGACTGTTTTGCTTCAGCCTCCAAGTTCAGCAATGATGAATATGGGAAGCTTACACTTGGGCTTAGGCGAGGTTCTGGTAGCAGTTGGCTCTTTGGCTGTGGCTGTTTCCACAATCATCGGTAAAAAATACCTCTCTCAGATACCTCTGGGAATTTACAATATTTTTCGTACTGCTTTGGGAACCGTAATATTTTTCTTTTTAGCTTTAATACTCTATGGTGGCGAGCATTTTGCTGATGTCCTCTCGCCGTTTTTGTGGCAGTGGATGTTACTTTATGGTGTGTTGATTGTGGTGATAGGTCAGTCATTCTGGACTAAAGGGCTGAGAAATTCCACTGTCTCTATGGCTTCTTTAGTTGGCTCTTTTACCCCCATTGTCGGTATTTTAGCAGCTTACTTAATTTTAGGCGAGGCTCCTAATCTAGCTCAATATGTGGGTGGGAGCGTGATTTTAGTTGGTATTTGCTTGAACCAAGTTGGTATTCGGCTTCAGACTGCTCGCAAAGTCGCATTGACTATGGTGGATTCGACTCCAGCAGCACAAGAGGCGGAAATTGGTACGGGATTTAAAGGAATTTAAAACCAGTAGTTTCAGATATTTTCGGACATCCTGTTATGAGTGATATCAATTCTCATCCTCAACCAAATTTGAGAAATCAGATTAATGATCAAATTCTGGATCATCCTTTTACAGACTACTGGGATATTTTTATTCTTAAACACCAGCATCCCATGAATCTTACTCTCCATATTATGGGGATATGCTTTTTTTATGGCTGGCTTTTTATTACCTGGAAATTGCAAAACTTTTGGTTACTCTTGGGCTTACCATTAACTCAGTTGCTGGGATTAGTCGGGCATTTTCTCTTTGAGCGTAGCCATATTGATTTACAAGATGCTGTATTTTCTTGGCGGGCTTCTTACTGTTTAGCTCGAATGCTAATCAGGGTAATCATGGGTAAATATCAAGATGATATTCGCCAACGACAAGAGATATTAAATAATTATCATGTGAACTAAAGTTCACCTGTTATGGTTTTTTATTCTCACCGACTTACTTATGCAAATATTTAATAATTCGGATATCCTTACTAAAGGTTGGTATATTCTCTGCCCTAGTAATGAATTACTTCAAGAAAAAGCAAAATCTGTAGAAATATGTGGACAAAGAATTGCTATTTTTCGAGGCAAAGATGGACAAGTTCGTGCTCTAGATGCTTACTGTCCGCATTTGGGGACAGATTTAGGAATTGGGCATGTTGAGGGTAATTGGATTCGTTGTGCTTTTCATCATTGGGCATTTGATGAAACAGGAAATTGCCAAAATATTCCCTGTCAATCTGAGATTCCTGTTCCAGCGAAAGTAGAAGCGTATGCAACGACAGAAAAGTATGGATTTATTTGGATTTATCCTGATGCTAAAGCACCAGAAAGCGTGGCTGATTTTGATGAATTAAAGGGCAAAAAAATTATTGTTCAAGCTGATAAGGCATTTGAGAGAAGTTGTCACCACCATATCTGTATGATGAATGGTATTGATGCTCAACATTTAAAAACAATTCATCATTTAGATATCAAAATGGAGTTATCGCTACATCGCAGCGAGTTAGGGACACAAATTGACTTTATAATGCGGGGTAATTTTCCTCAAACAACTTTTAGAGAACGGTTAGGTCAAAGATTTCTTGGTTCTACCTATGAGTATTCTATGCGGTATGCTCATGGTTGTATCGGCTTATTAACTATCATGAAAAATGTGCGGCTTTTTCCCCCATTGCACATGATATATGCTTATACTCCAATTGCGTCTGGCAGAACGCGCATTCAACCAATTTATGTAACTGAAAAACGCCAGGGAATTTTGGGATATCTGCTCAGTCAGTTTTTGCTGTTTTGTACTCGCTTGGCTTACTATATGCTCAGAGATGAAGACGGCAAGATTTACGACAATATTCACTTTCATCCCAAAGTACTCCTCAATATTGATCAGCCATTAACTGAGTATATGGAGTATGTAAACCAGCTAGAACCTTCTCGATGGTCAACTTCTGTAAGGCATTCAAAATACCCTACAGGAAGTGCAAAGCGATATGAAATTCAAAATTAAGTTAATAAAATTAAAGTGTTCTGACTACTTGTGACTGAATCTGCTTAAGGATGAATAGCAATAATTAATAACTAGTGTAAATAACCATTCTAGAATCTGTCACATGACTCCGTAACTCCACCAATTTCCTCGATACATTGTTAATGAAACACATCTACCAAACCTAATTTAGGTAATTTCCCCATAATGAAGAGTTGGCTGGTTCCTGTTCAAAAGCTGCAACCAAGCGATCGCATAGCCATGTATGCATTGCTAAACACTCACTTTCAAGGCGTTACCTGGGAGGTATTTCAAACAGATTTACAGCGCAAAAACTGGGTGTTGTTATTGAGGGATGAAATAACCGATACTCTCAAAGGCTTTTCAACTCTGATGTTGTACCAGACAACTTTTTTGGGAGAAAAAATCAGTGTGGTGTATTCTGGCGATACTATTGTAGATCCTAGTGCTTGGTCGAGTACAACCCTACCACGTACTTGGATTGCCGCAGTCAATTTTTTGCGCCAATACCATGCAGAAAATAAACTTTATTGGTTATTCATTTGCTCTGGTTTTCGCACATATCGGTTTCTCCCTACTTTTTGGCAAGAATTTTACCCCCGCTATGATGCAGCCACACCTGCTGATGTGGGAAACTTGATTGCAAATCTGGCACGAGAATACTACGGTGATTTTTACCAAGAAGCATCTGGTATTGTTCGCTTCCCTCATCCCCAAATTCTACGAGAGGGTTTAATTGAAATCCCCGCAGGACGACAGACTAATCCCCACATCAAATTTTTTGAAGAACAGAACCCAGACTATCGACTAGGCGATGAGTTGGTTTGTTTAACGGAAATTAAGTATGCCAATCTGACTCGTGCTGGACAGCGTATGTGGCAGTCAGAATCATTGTTAGAATTTGACCAAGATTATGTTCTAATTTAACTTCTATGCTTTCTACCAGCCCACCCGCAATTTTTAACAATCCGACACAATTTGTAGAAGGGTGGTACTGGGCATTGCCATCTCATAAATTAAAGGTTGGTAAAGTAAAAGCTGTCACCGTACTGGGTAGAAATCTAGCCATTTATCGCGGAGTTAGTCGTCAGGTGATAGCAGTAGATGCTTACTGTCCTCACATGGGCGCTCATTTAGCAGAAGGTAAGGTAGAGGGTGATGGTATTCGCTGTTTTTTCCATAGCTGGAAATATGATGAACATGGAACTTGTGTAGATGTTCCTTCACAGGGAAAACCGCTACCTATATGTATCAAAACTTGGTCAACGGCTGAAAAATACGGCATGATTTGGGTGTGGACAGGAGAAGGAAAGTCCAGTTCTGTACCCTTCGTCCCGGAACTAGAACAGGTAGACTGCGATTACATATTGGGGACTCGGTTTGTGAAAAACTGCCATCCCAATGTGTTACTAATTAATGCGATCGATGCTCATCACTTTAATACAGTACACAATCTGCCCTTAGAGATTGTCTTTGATTCCCAAGACCTTAACCTCAATGCTATTACCTTTAGCAACACTACACGGGGAGGTGATGACTCTTGGTTAATCCGCCTGATTCGTCCCCTATACCGCAACGAAGTTACTTATAGTATGTGCTATTGGTATGGCAGTACTGGCACTGTCACACTAGGCCCAGATTTTCTGCACTTCTACATCATATTTGCGTTGCGAGCGATCGCAGGTGGTAAAACCGAAGGGCAAACAATTCTCGTGACTCCCAAACGTCCAGGATTTTGGGGATGGGTGATAAATCGCGGGTTGCTGTGGTTAACCCAGCAGGTTGGTAATTACTTCGCCAAGGGTGATACACAGGTATTTCAAACGATTCAGTTTGAGTTGAAGACTCCCACGAAAGCCGATCAATCTATTCTGCAATTTATCCAGCACGTTAATCACCAGAAAGCTTTAACCTGGGGGACTTGGGAAAATAATTCGTAATTTGTTATTTGTCATTTGAGAACATGAAAAATATGGATTTAGAATATAAAATTGCTGGACTTGAGTTACCGCGTGCAGATTCAGACAACCGATTGCGGCGTATACTAACAGCAGTATTACCAAATCAGAGGGATGCTGCTTCACAGCAACCATCAAACTATTGGAATGCAGAATTTTTCAACTTGCATCAAGTCCAAATCTTTCAACAAGCGAGTTTAGCCGAACAATCAGCCATACTCGGACTTGCTAATCATCATCTGTTGAAAGAATCTTATTTCATCGAGAAAGCAGGCGTTGGTTACATGGCGAAAATGGTACTGTTAGCAGCAACAGTTGAAGAACGAATGCTTTACGCCATGTTTACAGCTGATGAAGCGAATCACCTGAGTCAGATTAGCCATTTTTTACCAGAACCAACTAACAGCAACGATCCATTTCTGAGCTTACTAGCAGAAGTCGTTGAAAGTCCAGACAAAGCAGTGTTGTTATTTGTGCTTCAGGTAGTATTAGAAGGATGGGGCTTGAGCCATTACCGCCATTTAGCCAAAGAATGCCATCATCCAATTCTCGCAGAACTTTTCACCAGTTTTCTACACGCAGAAGCCCGCCATCACAGCACCGGCAATACATTATTTAACCAAATTTCAGTGACATCTGACAGTCAAAAAACAATTCTTGATGTGTTAGCAAAATTTCTCTCTATGGTGCAGTTAGGGCCGCAAAGTGTATTATCAGCCATCGAACAAATCAAAGGCCATCTGACGCGATCGCAAAAAATCCACATCCTCGAACAACTAGACACCCAAACCCACAGTGGAACCAGATTACAACTACTGCGATCGCTCATGCGCGGATCATCAGCACAGGCGATCGTCCAAACCTTAGACGAACAAGGAGCCTTTACCCCCCTCCCTCCTCATCAATGCGTGTATTAATCAGACAGCGATAACCCTAATCAAACCTCCGCGCCCCTCTGCGTTAAAAAAAATAGATTTTATGGAAACTACTACTCACAAACTCTCCAATAACCCAACCACCCATCGCAAATTACAAATTAACCACACCCGCAACAAACAGCAAGATCACACTGCTTTAATGGATGAAGCAGCCGCCAACTTTAATTATCAAGATTGCCAAAACGAGTATTGGAACCCCGAAGAATTCTCCTTACTTTACGGTACACCTTTGTGGTCACAATCCAGCCCACATCAGCGTATAATCTTAAACCAGCTTTACTGGGTAGTATACTACTCCCAAATTGTTTCCGCCGAGATTGCAACTATCTATTTCAATCAAACCAGTGCAGCCGGACTTTATGCCCAAGAAGACTTTCGCTTAATCTGCGATACCCTAGATTTAGAATCCGCCCAAGAAAGAGCGCATATCAACGCCTTCCGCACCATTGCCAAACAGGTTGAGCAAGCATTATTTGGGGAACTCATATTTACCTACCCCATGCGCGGCCCCTTTACCGAAACGATGGTTTATGCTGACACCAACGCTTTAAAAACTTGGTGGAAAAAAGTTCAATTACAATACTTTGGGCTGATATCTGCGAATAATACTTTTTTGGCTTGTCAGTATTTCACAGTCCGAGGAGTGCGGACACTAAATGGCAAATTAGTACAGCATAAACTCAGCAATTATTATCAGAAACATCCTCATCAAGATGCTGCTCCCATACCCGCCAAAATCTCTTATTATCACTTCCTAGATGAAAGCTTTCACTTCAATAGTTCAACTATTGTATCTCACGATGTTGTTACCTGCCTTGCTCCCCCAACTGCTTTTGAGCGCTTGGTGGCTAATTTAGGATTGCTGGGATGTCAGCGCGATCACTTTCACTTTTCGGCGGCAATTAACGGGATTTTTTGGTATGATCCGGCGTTGTATAACAAGATTTATCAAGTGCTGCGATCGCCTATTTTTGATATGAGCGATAATGATGCTAAGGAAATGATGCGTCGCTGTTTTACGGAAGAGTCGGAAGGTTTGCAGCGCAGTTTTTTAACCCATCAAGAAGCGATGCAATCTTATAAGGTGTATGTGGAAAAACTCGATTATTTATGGAGAAGAAATCGAGAAATGTCACTCATGGGAGGTAATTCAATTTCTCAATATTTGGCGACTCAAGGAAGTGCTTTTAGGAGGTTTGAGCGGTATGATCATGAGGATTTGAAGGATTTTGGTTGATCTCACGCATAGACACGAAGTGGCTTCCCGCGCAAAGCCTCAAAGAAGAACGCAAGAGTTTGGTTTAAATACTATGGTTAGTCTGTGTACTATTTCTTTTCCAGGAAGTGATTTTGCTCCTATCACTTTGAAAAGCTATCAAAATTTATCTGAGCATCTGACTATTCATAATTCACCTGTCTTGTTTGGTTGTCGGACTGGTATTTGTGGAACTTGTTTGGTTGAGGTTGTTGGTGATATTTCTCCTTCTCAACCTGATGAACAGGAAATGTTGGATACATTAGCGCCTAACAATCCCAATGCACGATTAGCTTGTCAGCTTGACCTCACAGCTAATGTAGAAATTCGCAGATTGGAATGATGAATATTGTTAAACTTAGTTTAAAGACTTAGTTTTTTAATTTTATGGAAACTGTAAATGTTGATCAAGCTAAAACAAATCTCTCAGAGCTTTTATTGCGCGTAGAGCTTGGAGAAGAAATCATTATTTCTAACCGAGGTATTGCGATCGCAAAGTTGGTTCCGTATTTTGATTTTTGTTTCACAACCCCATTACTGTGCGATAATGTGCTTCAATTTGGGCGACAGTTTGAGATTTACGCTGAGTATCCCACTGACTGCGATTAAATAATTCTTGCCGCAATTCATCAACGTTAATTGTGGTCACTTTGCCATCAGCAACAATTTGCTTGCCATTCACCCAAGCGCGATTAACAACATTTGTCGGACGACCTAAAACTAATAAACCAACAGGATCTGTACGGGGAAGTAATGATAAACTAGTGAGGTCATAAAGTACTAAATCAGCTTTTTTTCCAACTGTGAGAGAACCGAGTTGATCTGCTAAATTTAAGCCTTTTGCACCACCCAATGATGCCATTTCTACAGATTGTCTAGGTGTAATCCAGTGTTGATAATCTAAGTCGGTGACGTTGTGCAAAATCGAACCAATTTTGATGGCTTCTAACAAGTCTTGGGAATCATTACTAGAAGCACCATCACAACCAAAAGTGACATTTACCCCAGTTTGGCGATATTTTAAAATGGGGGCAATGCCACTACCTAAACGCAGATTACTCAAGGGATTGTGAACGACTGTAGATTGAGTTTCGGCGAGGATGGCGATATCAGCATCACTCAACCAGACACAATGGGCTAAAGAGGTGCGATCGCCTAAATACCCAATTCGTTTAAGATGCTCAACAGCAGTACAACCATATTTTTCTTGGGCGAGTTTTTCTTGTGCTCTGGTTTCTAGTAGATGGGAGTGACGACAAAGATTATAGCGATCGCTTAGTGCAATACACCCAGTAAACAAAGCATCTGTACACAATTGTATGCCCGTGGGTGCAACTAAAATATTTACACCTTCATCTGGGCGATGAAACTGTCTCACTGCTTCCTCAATCAGTTCCAGGGTAGCTGTAGTTGAACGAAAATACGGCTCATGGGTTTGGGCTGATTCTCCAGATGGTATCCCCGCAGTAATTGATTCATCTTGAATTAGGGGTGCTACGAAGGCGCGAATCCCCACTTCTCGGTAAGCTTTGACAGCAGTGGCGATGGTTTCTAACTCTTGTCCTGGAATCAACACCAGATGATCTACTACACTCGTCCCTCCAGATAGCAGGGTTTCCACGGCTGTTCCCAAGGCGCTGAGATACACCTGTTCTGGATCAAGGGGAGCAAAATCATACAGTTCCGCTAGCCACAATTCTAAAGGTAAAACTGACATGATCCCCCGTTGCCACATTTCTGAGGAATGGGTGTGGGCGTTGAAGAATCCAGGTAGCAGCAGCTGATTTCTACCATCAACAGCAGTACCCACAACATCTAAATTTGGCGCAATAGCAGCAATTTTACCTTCTACTACTTGCACATCTACGGTGGTGTAACCTTCTTCAATCGCAATTAAAGCATTCTCAATAGTAAAGTTCATCAGTCTACTCAACATCTGATTTTTGCTATTTCTAATGAGTAGCACTTGAGTAGCAAAAATTCAAATCTCATCAAACTTACCTTGTGCATACACTCTACCTGCTTTCAAAACAATTACTTGGTCGGCGCGGCGCAAAACTGAACGCCGATGAGAAACCACAAGACAGGTCGGTGTCCAATTATTTTGCTCTGGTTTTGTGCTGTCAACAAATATCCGCGACCATAACGCCAGTTCTGTCTCCACATCCAAGGCGCTGGATAGGTCATCAAACACCAGCAATTCCGGTTGACGTACAAACATTCGCGCTGCTGCTACCCGTTGTATTTGTCCGCCAGAAAGTCGCACACCTTTGGAACCAACTAAAGTCTCTAGACCTTCATTCATAGTCGCTAAATCTTGCTCAAACACAGCCATTTTTAAAGCTGTTGCGATGTCATTATCATCTTTAGACAAGCCCAATAAAATATTTTCTTGCAAACTGTAGCTAAAAAGTTGCGGAATTTGAGGAGTATAAGCACTAAGAGGCGGAATAAAGAAATTAGCAGGATCTTCAACCATCTTCCTATTCCAGTAAATTTCCCCGCTTTGCTTGGGTAGTAATCCTAATAATACTCGTAGCAATGTAGTTTTGCCACAACCAATCTGACCAGTAATTACAGTCAAACTACCGCGCTGAATTTCAAAGCTAACATCTGTAATTCCTTGGTTAGTACCAGGATAATAATAAGTTAAATTAGATACTTTTAATAATTGCAGGCTATCCCTCTGATTTCTCAAAGGTTGTATTACTAATGGTAAAGGTTTCTTGCGACCATTCAAATCGTTGAGAAAAAGTCGATTGGCAGCTACCAAAGAATTTACTGATACTCCAGATAGTAAACTAGCCATACGTTCAAAAGAAACTTCTGTGTGCTTATATAACGCCCTAAAATTGCCAAGAGAGGTAAAAAAGCCAGTCACAAAACAAACGTTGTAGACAAATACGGCAAAATCACCTACTGTCAATTTACCAACATCACTCTGCATTAATTGAGAAGCTAGCAGCAAAATTATCCCTATCCCCAAGTACTCAGTATTATGAAAGGCAGAATTAATAATGGCATTGAATAAGCTATCCTTAATCATCATCTGGCGGCGTTGGTCATTCAAAGTCCGAAAATAAGCCAGCACATTTTTTTCTGCACCAGCTACTTTAATCGCTTGTACTGAGCCAAATATTTCGCCTAAAATTCCTGTCACCTTTTCGGTTGCTTGGCGGCTAGCTTGACGATACTGTTTAATACGAGTTTCTGCTCGTTGAATAATCACTATTATTCCTACCAGGGGTAGAAAAATAAATAGTGTCATTTTGACATTGATAGTAAATAAAATTACTAAACAAAAAACAGCAGATATTCCTTCTCCTAGTATTTGTGATAACAATGCTAGATTATTTTCTATTTGTTCGGCATCATCACGAAAGTAACTAATGATTTCACCCTGGGATATAGTTTTTTCAGCATCTTTATTAAAAACCATTGGCTGTGCAGTATGATTTTTGAAAAGACCGTATAACAAATTATGTTGCAGTAATGACCGCATTATGAAACGGTGCTGAGTTTTGGTAATACGCCCCGCAAATATAACTCCGATATGTGCTAAATTCAGAGCCATAAACAATACAATCAAAGCTAGAGGTGAGAATCCGAATTGTGCCTTATCTGTCAGGCGGTCGAAAAATTCCCGGATGACTAACCCTGGTAAAGCAGGCAAACCTATGATTAAAATCCAGAAGCAGCTATCAATTATATATAGTTTCGGTTTGTAGCAAATCAACTGCCATAATAATTTCCAAATGTTGAGATTTTTTGTTGATATCATGATTATGTGTAGTTCTTTATTTGTAAAACCCCACCCCATCCCTCTCCTTACTAAGGAGAGGGAGAAAGAATATTTTCTTAACTTTTATTAGGTTAATAAATCGATAGAACCTGTTTTTAGTAACTGGGAAAAACGCGAGTGAGAATTTTGGGCTAATTTTTCTCGTTTACCGTATTCAATAATTTGACCTTGTTCTAAAATCAAAATTTGATTTGCTTTTTCTACTGTCGTCAATCTATGAGCAATAATAATGCTGGTACGGCCAATTAATAATTTGTCTATAGCCTTTTCAATGAGTTTCTCGGTGGTTGGGTCGAGGCGAGAGGATGCTTCGTCTAAAATTACTAAACCAGGGTCTTTGAGAAACACACGCGTAAATGCTAATAACTGAGCCTGTCCCGCAGATAAACCGCTACTGTCTGGCCCCAAATTTGTATCTAAACCTTGGGGTAATGAGTGTAACCATGCTGATAATTCCAACTTTTCTAAGGTTTCATATATGCGTTCGTCACTAATATTCTGGTCAAAAAACGTGAGATTATTACGTACTGTAGTTTGAAACAGTTGCACATCCTGAGTGACTAATCCCACAAGGCTTGGTAAATCTGTTAAAGGAGTTTGGTTAATAGGTATACCTCCCAACCGAATAGAGCCTGATTGTGGGTCATATAATCTCAGTAATAACCGCGCCAAGGAAGATTTACCACTACCTGTACGTCCTAGTAAACCTAATACATGACCTGGAGGTAAATCAAAGGATATATTTTGCAATACCAATTCCTGGTCATTGTAGCTAAATGAGACGTTTTCAAAAGTTACGGAAAGTGCGCCATGAGAAAGTTGTTCTTTGCCGCCAGCACTGAGTTGAGATTGAACTTGCAATAAGTCTTGAATGCGATAAATGCTGGCTTCTGCTTGTTGGAGGTCTTCAAATTGGGTGCGAAGTCGCTCAATTGGTTGTCCCAGCAAATCGGCGTAATAGTAGAGCAGGTAGACTGTACCGATAGTAATAATATTTTGACTCCAAAGGTATGCGCCCATGCTTAAGGCGATCGCATTACCTAGAGTAAAGATACCGTTAGTTGTACCCCAGAGAATGGTGTCGGCAAAGCGGGCTTTATGAAAGATGGGCAACCAGTCTTGTAAAATTTTATGGAAGCGTTGCATGACATAACTTTTAGCTCCATTAGCTCGAATGTCTTCCATCCCAGCAAGTTGTTCACCCACGAAGCCAAAAAATTCGGCACTAATTTGGCGATAAATTCTCCAATGGGGAACGGCGATGGAACGCAGACTCATCAGAGTAGACAATGCTATTAGAGCAAACAATGTAGTAGCCAAACCTGTTCGCCAATCTTCTGCAAACAGAACGAAAATAATACCCAACATCAGCAGCAAATTGCCGAATACGTAAATAGTAAATTTCGAGAAAAATTGCGCGAGTGTGTGAACATCACCGTCTATCCGTTCTACTAATTCACCGGGCGTACAAAACTTATGAAAAGATAAATCTAGTCTCAAACAATGCTCAACTAAGTTAGCACGTAAAGTATTAGTGGCTCTCCAGGCGACGTTTTCGCCGTAGTAAGTAGCAGCAATGGATGTGACTGGAGTTACTAAAGCCACACCAACATATAGCAAGGCGGTCAACAATAAGTTTTGCCCAGAACCACCAATTACGGCTGTATCAATAAAGTAACGCAGAATTTGGGGGCTGACTAATTGTAGTCCGATGTTGGCGAGCAGAGCGATCGCTAATTTGATTACTCTTCCTTGTTGGGGTTTGAGATAATCTACAAGTAAGTTCCAGTGTTGCTGTAGTCCGATTTTCATATTTTACGCTTAATTATGCCTATTTAATGCGAATATATTTTGATATATTGATTTCCCTATGTAGCTTTTTTTAGTGTGTGAAAACTGATTCAATTCTCTACCGACTGTTCAAAACATTTCCCGGCGTTTTCTTTGAATTGCTAGGTCAATCTCCAGTAGAAGCAGAAGCGTATGAATTTGTATCGGTAGAAGTCAAGCAAACAAATTTTCGGATTGATGGGGCATTTTTACCCAAACAGCCAGATTTAGAACTTCCCATTCATTTCACTGAATTTCAGTTTCAACCAGACCCCGGACTTTATTCCCGCCTGCTCACAGAAATTTTTATGTATCTGGATAAGACGGAAATACGCAACGATTGGCGAGGAACTGTGATTTGGATGAGTCGCCGCCTCGATCCTGGTATCCCGATACGCTATTGGGAGTTTTTTGAAAGTCAACGAGTGCAAGTAATTTATTTAGATGAGTTGAGAGACTTAGCTAATCAATCAATTGGTTTAGGAACTCTCACATTGGTAGTGGAATCACCAAAACAGGCCAGTGTAAAAGCTCGGAGTTTAATTGAGAGGAGTAGACAAGTTCCTGATGAACAGGTCAGGAGAAAATTAGTAGAATTAATAGAGACAATCATTGTTTATAAGTTTCCTCAAAAGAGTCAAGCGGAGATTCAGGCAATGTTAGGATTAGGCGATTTGAAACAAACCAGGGTTTACCAAGAAGGCTTGGAAGATGGAGAGCGTAAGGGGCGCTTTGAGAGTAAACTCGAAGCAGTACCTCGGTTATTGAAGTTAGGGTTAACTTTGGAACAGGTTGCAGAAGCCCTAGAATTAGAGGTTGCAGAAGTTAAAGAAGCTGCGCGATCAGCCTGACGGCATAGCTACTGTAATTACAGAACCTTTAACCTCTACCTTTGCTTGATATGCGCTGCTGGTACTTTCGTCTGCTGTGGTGAAGTACACGAGTGTAATCTCGATGGGAGTATTCTTTGTTTGGTGTGATCGCTAATTTGATTACTCTTCCTTTTTGGGGTTTGAGATAATCTACAAGTAATTTCCAGTGTTGCTGTAGTCCGATTTTCATAATGCTTTAACTATCAGCAAAAGTAAAAAATAGAGTCGTCTATTGAGCATTTTCATCAATCAATATGGGAGCTATAGGAGGAATTTGCATGAAATTAGCAGACTGTATATTCTCCATCGACTCTATGCTACTGACTTTGTTTTCAATGTACGGATAGAGGGTGTATTGATGAAATATCTATAGAGGTCATCAATAAATCGAGTAGCCGTAATTGGACCCCACACATCCAAAGTTATTATATGAACTTGGTTATTCTGCACAGATTTTAATGTTGACCAGATGGGTTGTTTAAATATAAATTGAAGGTATTTAGATTGTCTTTTAGAATTTTGTAAAACAAACAAAAAATCAGCATCCCAGTCAGGTAAAATCTCGATGTTTAGTAATGTGCGATTATTTTTTAGATCCTTATAAGCAGGAATAAACTGTATACCGACATCGCTCACGACCTGACTATAAATAGTAAATCCTGGTCTCTCAATATAAAATGAAGAAACGCTAGCGCTAAGTATAGATACTGTCTTAGTTTTTAGTTTTTCTCCTAACTGTTGCCGAAAATTTTGAATTCGCTGATTGTATTCAGCCAATATTTCCTCGACGCGATCGCTCTTATCCAGAATTTTTGCTAAATACTTTAGCGTTTTCTTAAATCCATTCGTTTCAGGATTTTCTATCATCACTGTAGGTGCAATCTTAGACAGTAGCGGATAGAACTTTGCTTGCCATTCCAGTCCTAAAATGAGATCGGGCTTTAAAATGAGAATTTTTTCCAAAGAAGGTGTCCCAATATCACCTACATCTGGAATATCGGCAACAAATTTACTAAGAGTATCAGAAGGGATACAAAGAAAACAACGAGCAAAACCCACTGGCTTTATATCTAGTGCTGATACAATATCAAGAAGGTAATATTCATCTAATATTACAATTCGTTTTGGATGAGTAGGAATGCAGCTTTCACCGAGCTTATGTTGAACAATTCGGCACTTAGTATAACCTTCTGAATTTTCTGTTGAGATGTTAGATTTTTGGATGACAGGTTGGTAACAAGCTGTAATTAAAATCAAAGAAAGAGCCATTAATAAAAATGGCTTTTTCAAACGATATATTGCGTTGGCGATCGCACTCATTTTCTTAGTTGTCCGCAATCAATTAATGACTTATCGTTCTCGTCGATTAAAACTCCCAGCTTATCGAACCTGTGATTGTAAAAGGTTGACCTCTGCGAATATTGGTTGAGCCACTTCCGAAAGCAGCATAGTCTGCATCAAACAAATTGCGAACATTAATTCCGGCTCTGAACCCATCTCGACGATAGTAAAGTGCCGCATCAGTACGCAGATAATCATCAAGTTCAAATGAGTTATCTAAATCACCTTGACGCTCACCAATATAAAACAGTCCTAAGCCAAATCCTAAACCTTTAAGATCGCCCTGCTGAATTTGATATGTTGTCCACAGGCTGGCTTGATTATAGGGTACATTATTCAGTCGATTACCAACCGAAAAGGTATTATCTTTGGTGATCTCTGCATCCGTGTAAGCATAGGAAGCAATAACCCTCCACCCAGGTAAAATCTCACCTGCAACATCTAGCTCAATTCCTTGACTCCGCTGCTCTCCGGTTTGAATAGAAAGAAATGGGTTATTGGGATCGGCTGTAACCACATTGGTTTTCGTCAGGTGATAGGCGGCCAAGGTCGCTGAAAGCCTCTTATCGAGAAAGTCTGTTTTAATCCCAACCTCATACTGCGTGCCTCTGGTTGGCTCAAATATCTGATCTGGGCTGAATGATGTCGTCTGGAGAAACGAACTGCTATAGCTGGCATAGAAAGAAACAGTATCGCTGGGCTGATACACTAACCCAAGGCGCGGGCTGAAAGCACCATCCTTGACTGCTGGCTCATCAGTGTTATTAACAAGATTTTCAAATTCATTGGATACCCAATCATAGCGACCGCCAATCAGTAGCTTCCAGTTCTTACTAAACTCAATCTGATCCTGAAGGTAGACCCCGTACGATCGAGTCAATTGCTCAAACTTAAACCCTGGAACCAAATCGGTGGGTCTTGCCACGCCGTAGCTTGGACTCAGCAAATCGATCGGCGGCAAGGGGGTTCGACTGCTGAAAGATTCAAACTTTTGAGAATCATCCATCACATCAAAACCGACTACAAGTTGGTGTGTGATTGAGCCTGTATTGAACTTACCAACCAGGTCGATCTGTCCAAAATAAATATTACTTAATCTGGAACGATCGAGGTAGAAAAGATCTACAAAACGATCGTCCATAACTCCGATAGGGACGGCAAATCGTTGCTCTGAAATTATCAAATTGTTGGCGGAAAAGGCGCTGCGAAGCTGCAAGTTAGCGTTAAAGTTGTGCTTTAACTCGAAACCATACTGATGACTTTTTCGGTCGTCAAAGGTCAGATCGGGATTACCCCAGACATTAATGCCTCTGGGTGCAAGACGACCATCACTGAGCGCCACAGTTTGAAGCCCCCCATAGAGATCTCCAGCAAATCGACTGTACTGATAGAATAAGTCCAGGCTAGTTCTGTCTCCCAACTTCAAGCTAATTGAAGGAGCGATCAAGGTATTGTTCTTGCCACCACCGTCAAAGTAACCATCTGTACCGTTATAGGCGGCAATAAACCTATAGAGAACCGTTTTATCAGCCGTCAATGGACCCGATAGATCAATGCTGGGCTGATAAAACCCATAATTCCCTGCTTCAAAAGCAAGCTGGTAAAAAGGCTCCCTCAAGGGCTTTTTGGTGATCGTGTTGATGGTTCCACCGGGTTCTAAAGCGCCAAACAAGACAGAGCCAGGTCCTTTGAGGATGTCCACTTGCTCGATCGCTACAGTCGGTTCTTCTGGGATAAGCCCATTTTGACTATTTCCGATGCGGTAGCCGTTTCGGAGTTGTGATGCGGAGCCAACATTATCTGTACTAAATCCTCTGATAAATCTTGTGATACTATCCGCACCTTCAACAACACCACTGACGGTTTCTACTGCTTCAGTGATGCCTCTGATGTTGCGATCGCGCAATACCTGTTGCGGTACAACTTGAATCGATTGGGGAATATCGCGCAATGGTGTATCAGTTTTGGTGGCGGTTGACGCATTCGGTACGCGATAACCATCCTGTTCTCCCGTTACCACCAATTCAATCGGCTCATCCTGCGGTGTTGATGGTTCTTCTTGTGGTGTTTCACTCGTCGGCTGCTGTGGTGGCTGCATGGCTGTTGTTGCAGGTGTCAAAGCAAAAATCAAACCCTCGTCACTGTCAAATAACTCAACGGTTGGTAAAGCTTTCTCACCTATCACCGTCACCCGGATAGTATTTGCGTCTAAGTTAGTGACTGTTATCTCAGTAATTCCCTGGCTGGGTTTTTCCGAACGAAATGTGAACCCATCGCCATTGGGTAAACGTAATTGAGCATTAGGAATATCTGCAATAAAATTATTCTCAGCACTGCGATTTGTAATTTGCAGTTTGTCTCCATCAGTCGTCTTTAAAATCACCTCCACACCTTTATCGGTGGGTTTAGCTTCCACTCCCGTCACTTGGATAACACTCTCCTGGGCAGGGGGATTAGTTGGTGCTGGCGACTGCACCAGCATTCTGGCACTAGTATTAGGAAGCTCTATCTCACTGAGTTGAGGAATTTTTGCCGCGTTCTGCAAAGACGTTTTTTCTTCTTCGTTAATTGATGAAATATTTACCTTTCTTCCTTCCTTGTTTTCCTGCGCCTTCACTGGTTGAATAGCTACAGCACTCAAACATCCCAAAAGACTCATCAACACCCACACCTGCCAAAGCTTCATCACAACTCCTCTTACGCCAGTTTGTTAATTTCCTCTGATAACAGTTCTCTATTTAGATCCCTCCAATCCCCAAAACAGGATTTATTTGACCACTCCTTGAAAAAGAAGTAGCCATGAGTGAGAAGAGAAAGCACAAAAACTGCTATTGCAAATAATTTTTAATATCAACAAAACTGAGTCTAAAAGAGAGTTACTAGTTCCGTCTATCTAAATCCGGCATCACTATCACGATACGGACTTTTTACCCAAAAAACATTGACTAGGTGTGATCCCAAATTTCCGTCTAAAAACTCCAGCAAATTGGCTTAGATGGGAATAACCAACGAGGTTAGCGACTTCAGCAACGCTGAGATCACCTTCCCGCAGAAGTTGCTGGGCGTGTTGCATACGTTTTTCAATTAAGTAGTTAAGTACTGTAGTGCCAAACAGTTCTTTAAATCCACGTCGAAGAGTGCGATCGCTCACCCCTACCATCTGCGCTAGTTCCAACAATGATGGCGGATTCTCCAGACGGGAGAGTAAAATTTCCCTTGCATAATTAATTCGGGCGGTGGTTTCTGCTTTCAGTCGTGGCGATCGCTGCTGTTTATCCTGCTCCGCTAAAATAGGAAATAATTGCAACCTAATCAGTTCCAACACCTTTGTTTGCAAATACATTCGCTTTGTTATCCCCTGGTAGGGACAGTTGATGATTTGCTGTGCTACACCTTGAACACCTGTGGTAATCTTCGGGTAAAGTAATGTCTGCCAATCGTTACCCTTTGCCAAAAAACGCAACTCCTGGGGAATTTCTCCCTGTTCATCAGAGAAAAAAGTTGCTAGCAAATCAGCAGACATATTAATGTCAACGCCTATACTTCGGGATTTGGGAAACTCTACCGTCACTTTTCGTTGAACACCGCTACCAGCGATGTGCATATATCCTTCCCCTATCTGCATTCCCCCTTCTATGACTCTGCCTGAAAGCAGGACGAAAAGCAGATTTAGATCCCGGACTAGTCTTCGACACTATGAGTGCAATTATGCTCTATGCACTGATCTTTCCCACACCTGAATCATGGGAAGAGTATGTTCATCGTGCGTTGCGTCTTTTGCTGACAGGTGCTTCTGGCTTTAATGCTGAATTACCGATTGATTAATTTTCAGATGTGTCTAGTTTGATCTTGCTCGGCGATCGCTAAAAATGCTAGAGTGCGCTGCTTGCATTTGAAGGCATTACACTCTAGCATCCTCTTGGTTAAGAACTCTTTTAATTCTTTTTCACGTCACGAGCCATATTGAGGTAGTAGTTATCTAGTTTGCTGTTAGCACGACGGGGGACAGTCGTTGGAGTGTCAGTAGTACTATTCTGGATTGTTGCAGTCGGCTGTTCAGCTTTTGTTTGCTTTGTGTCTTGTACCTCAGTCGATTCTAAGAAATAATTAGGACTGGTGAGTCCAAAAACTTTAGCAAAAAAGCCAAAAAACTTTTTAAACAAATTAGCGAAACTTTGTAAAACAACACCAAACCAGGCTTCAAAGCGAATGAAAAGGTTCCGAATAATTTGAGTTAGACGAAACATGGTAGCACCTTCTATAGATTGCTGACTATATATTGTGACCATCTTTTCAGTTAAAAGTCAAAATTTAGTAGCCGTGATCAACTGCATACAGCAGAACAATATTTGTCGCAGTACTATTTTCCAGCTAGAACCCTATATGTATAACAATTTATTACCCGTTATCCCCAGAGGGGGATTCAAGTTGCTCATTGTCGCGGATCCCCATTTTCCACCTAGGATTGCTATATGATAACTCTCCTAACTTTTTCTCAGCATCATCTGGAACTCTTTAGTAGTGGGGATGTTGATGTGATATTGAAGAGGATTGATCGTTCTCACAATATCTGGTTGCGCTGTATTCAGTTCCGCGATCGCACTGGTACTGCCAAAATTATCCAACACTTTGGACTCAACCCCTCTCGTGTTGATATGATTTGTAATCATTATTCTATAGGAATGGATGAAGATATCGAAGATTGTTTATTTGAGAATTTTGAAATGCTGACCCAGCAAATCAAATATCGGGAGTTTGATGTAGCGCGTGGTAGTATTTTGGTAGGCAGTAATTTTATTATCACTTTTGAATTTACCGAGATCAAAATATTAACTATACTAACCAACAGTATTCAAAAACAAACATTAGATATAAAAAAATGGGGTGTTGACTATCTTTTATATCTAATTCTAAAAGATATTTTAAATAACTACCATACTGTATTTGATTATATTTCTAGACAACTTGATGATTTAGAAGATGAAGTTTTAGATAACTCTGGTGATGAATCAACATACAAGAAAATTGCCACTATGAGGCAATCTACTCGTTATGGACGCCGCAATTTCCAAAGCATCAAATCACTGATGGCTATTATGGATTACGAAGATTTCATCTGGCTAACCCAGCCAGTAAAAACACTTTTTAATCAAGAATTAGTTTATCAAGTTGATCATCTCTGGCAAGAATATCAAACACTGAGATCCTGGATGTCAGAGTTAATGGAAATTCAACGCGATAATATTGCTAGCAAAACCAGTGAACGCATTAATCGTCTAACTATTCTATCAACCGTTTTCTTGCCAATCACTTTCATTTCTGGCTTCTATGGTATGAACTTCAAATATATGCCAGAATTAGAACAATCTTGGGCTTATCCTACTGTTGTTAGCATTATGGTATTAATTGTAATTGGTAGTATTGGATATGCCAGAAAACAACGTTGGTTATAGCAGACATTGCAATATCTACGTAGATCGGTGTAAATAAGGCTAAATAACGAGGGTCGTTATTTGAGATTTGTTATTGGTAAGGGTTTCTAGTAGCGTGTCTAAGCTAATTTTGTGTATTAACAATCTTTTGTAGAACGGGCAAGATGCCCGCACCACAAGAAAATTGTTGGGAGCATCCCAATTTTGCAAAAATAAAATTTGTAGTGGGAGCATCTTGCTCCCTAATATCAAGCATCTTGCTCCCTAATATCAAGCATCTTGCTCCCTAATATCAAGCATCTTGCTCCCTAATATCAAGCATCTTGCTCCCTAATATCAAGCATCTTGCTCCCTAATGTCCAGGAAGCGGGCTAGAAGCCCGCACTACAAAAAAATAAATTTACACATTTGGGATGCTCCCAAATTGTTTGCAACATTTTAGCCTTGCCACGCCACTAGTATATTTACATTTCATAACATAGTTCTGTTTATTCTCACCGACTTACTTAGTAGGGTTTTGAGAGTGAGTATTCTCTAACCATTTGCCAATCCTCGCAAGTTGCCAGATACCCTTCACTGTAGCAAACCTTGGAATGTGGAGAATGAGGGCTGTTTGCTATTGATGATTGAATAGGCGATGTCACCCGATGTCAACGAGATCGCTCCATAGTTTTCTAGACTGGCATTGCTTGACGTACCCCTACTGGTTCCCCAGTCAAACTAAAAGCGCGGACTTCAGTTATTTTGACTTGCACTAATTGCCCTCTGAGTTGATTAATATCGCCTGTGAAGAAGGTAAGACGATTACCCCGTGTGCGTCCCATGACTTGGGTGGGATCTTTGAGGTTCTGTTCTTCTACTAACACTTCTTCAATGCGGCCAAAGTAGCGTTGCGATCGCTCGGCGGCTTTGATGTTGACTAAATGGTTTAATCTTTGTAGGCGATCGCTTTTTACTTCTTCACTCAACTGATTCTCCCACAAAGCTGCTGGTGTGCCTGGACGGGGTGAATAGGCTGCTGTATTTAACAAGTCGAAGCCAATATCTTCTACTAGTTTCAGGGTATTTTCAAATTGTGCTTCTGTCTCTCCAGGGAACCCGACAATGGCATCGGCACTAATTGATGCATCTGGCATGTAGCGGCGAATGGTGTCGATAATTCGGCGATATTTCTCATGGGTATAACCCCGTGCCATCGCTTTTAATAGTTCGTTATCCCCAGATTGAAAGGGAATGTGGAAGTGTTCACATACCTTGGGTAACTCGGCACAAGCTTTAATGAGCCGCTCCGTGAAATAACGGGGATGGCTAGTAGCAAAACGTAATCTTTCAATCCCTGGCACATCATGCACGTCATAGAGTAAATCTGTGAAGGTGTGCAGGTGTCGCCCTTCTGGTGTCGCTCCTGGCAAATCTCGACCGTAAGCATCAATATTTTGACCGAGGAGGGTGATTTCCTTGTAACCTTGGCGTCCCAATTCTGCGATCTCTGCACGGATGGCTGCTGGTGTGCGGGATTGTTCTACACCGCGCACGTTGGGGACTACGCAATAGGTGCAGCGTTCGTTGCAGCCATAAATCACGTTCACCCAGGCGGTAACGCTGCTATCACGACGGGGTTGGGTGATATCTTCCATGATGTGGACTGCTTCAGTCGCCACAACTTGATTACCCTCAAAGACTGAGGTCAGTAAATCTTGGAGACGGTTGGCGTGTTGCGGTCCCATGACCAAATCTAGTTCTGGTACGCGCCGTAGCAGGTTTTCCCCTTCTTGTTGGGCGACACAGCCAGCCACAACTAAAGTTAAATCAGGTTGTTCATGCTTACGCTTGGCTTGTCTACCGAGATAAGAATATACTTTTTGCTCGGCATTATCTCGAATGGTGCAGGTGTTGTAGAGAATCAAGTCTGCATTATTGGGGTCTTCTGAGAACTCAAAGCCCATGTCTTCTAAAATGCCAGCCATGCGCTCTGAGTCGGCTTTATTCATCTGGCAACCGAAGGTAATAATGTGATAGCGGCGTTTAGAAGTGGTCATGGGCAATTGTGCTTAGTGAGCTTGATGTGAAATATGCTTGGTATTCTTCTCTATTCTATTAGAGTCAGGACTTACCCATGCAAAATTTGTCATTGCGACCGAAACGTAGTGTAGGGAAGCAATCCCAGACTTGGAGGCGATTACGTCGCTACGCTCGTAATGACGTAATTTCGTGACTTTTGCGTAAGTCCTAAGTGTATAAACAAGGTAACAGCAGACAATGTCTCTTGAATCGCTGCTTTAGCACTCTTAAAATCATGTGTGAAATTGACCAAATCTCATTTTTTTCTCTTACCCCTGGCGTCTAAACCCCTTCAGGCACACGCTGCACGTAGCTTGTTTCTCGGCAGAAGTAGGCTGTTTGTTAACTAAAGGTTATCAAAAAAATTATACTAATAGTTATGTTCTTCCTGATCGCTTAATCCACGATAAGAAAGAACATAAACTAACTGATTCATTACACGAATCAATCAAATTCGTATGATGATTTGATAAATCCAACGGGAGCATCCCAATTTTGCAAAAATAAAATTTGTAGTGGGAGCATCTTGCTCCCTAATGTCCAGGAAGCGGGCTAGAGAGCCCGCACTACAAAAAAATAAATTTACACATTTGGGATGCTCCCAATCCAACAGATAGCACAAGTATTAATTTGCTGACTACGAAGCAGGGTTTTCTTCCCTTGTACTTTGACTGATGACTTCGACTAACTCCGTCATGCTATCGAACCGATCTTGACCTGTTTGATCAAGTAAAGATCTTAAATCTATTGACTTATCTTTTGTCCAGTGAATTTGTTCATGGCCTTTTGCTTGTTGGAGTATTTCTTGTTTACTTGCAGGAAAGTCTACACCTGAAAGCGCTTGAGTTACTGCTGCTACTCCGTAAGCTTCACCTTTGTCTGGTCCTGGAATCTGACGTCCTTGTTCAGATGAAGTGGTCATAAAATTCTCCTTACATAAATGTAAGTCATATATCTATTTCTTACGCTAAAACTGTTATTTATTACAGCCTTCTATCTTGAGAAGTAATTATCAATAAGTCCAAGAATAAACATAAATATGCTTTTAGTTAGCTGATGTTGCCTTTCCTGACAAACAGTGAGGTGATGTCTGACAGCAAGCCCGGTCTTTTGGGAATGCGAAGGGTATTCTGCTTAGTCCAACAAAGTGCCATAATCCCCATATAAATTAAACCCAGCCCAAAACAGAGGATTAACAGTCTCAAAACTACAATTTGGCAGGCGACTTGCGAGGCAATCTAACTGTGTACGACGCAAGGCTTGATCTCGAGGTAACTTGTCTAAGTAATGATAAAATCTCGCCATAAATGATACTGCCACCTGATCATCAATTTCCCAGAGAGAACCGAGAATACTTGCGGTTCCTGCACGCCAGAGAGTTTCTGGTAAGCTGATAATCCAGCGTCTGGGAAGAATAAAGTGGTCAGCAGACCAGCAAGAAGAGAGGGTTGCATGACGTAATTTGGTTAAGTCGATTTCGCAAAGTTCCCTCAGACTAAGAATTGACTGTGCTCCTGAGTCGGAAATTAATACTAGTCCTGACCTATCTGGTTGATTGGCCTCAAAAGTTCCATGACAAGCTATGTGGAGTAGGGTGGCTTTGGATAGGGTTTCTATAATTGCAGCTTTGTGGGCATGATTATTTTCTAACTGCAAATAGTTAATTTGATGAGAGTCTAACCATTGATTGATGTGCTGGAGTTCTCTTCTGACTCCAGGTAAGGGTCGAAAATGTTGATTACCGTTGGATATACCAATCACAAGTGCTTGTTTTTTGACAGGGATGTGTCGTTTAGCTTTGATTGGTTTACTGGGAGATTCATAGGCGATCGCTAGGGCATAATGTTCTATTAAATACTTGCCTTTGTAGATAATGGCAGCAAAGGGAAATCCGTGTAAGATGTCGTCAGGTACTATTGTTAATGCTTGAATATGTTTGGGTAGGCGCTCAAGAATTTTTGGCAGTTGTAAAGTATCGGCGAGGTTATGGCTAATTTCTTGCCCGACTTCATTGGTAGATTTAATGTTTTGTTCGTAAGTTATGTTGATATCTCGACCACCGTTAATACTCTCGATATTTTGATACCAGCGTTGGACGACATTACGTACTGCTAAACGGGTGGTAGGAATGACCGCAAAATCAAATAAAAAGCGGCTGGTTTTGACTACTAAAACGCGATCAGGCAAAATCAGAAATGCCAAGGTGACTCGGTTTTTGGGATGAGTGAGGATACGCAACCACAGTGAAGCTGGTGGTAGAGGCTGTACTTGAGTGCCTTCGCCTGTGATGGTGCGTTTGGCTAAAGCATCTTTATAGCGATCGATATGTTCAACTAAACCATTGAGTTTCTGCATCAATTGCCAGCGTCGCCAAGGACGCAGCAAAAAATTAGTTGTAGTGAGTCTTATTTGCCAGCGTTGTAGTTGGTTTATTTGAGCGGCAATATATTCTTCATCTGCTGTCCATTTATTCAACAAATAAAATACTTGGTCTTCTGGTGTGAGGGATGAGGTGATTTGTTCGAGTAGCTGATTTGTTGAGGTTGTTAAAGCCTCAATTTCTGGGAGTGGATAATTTAACCGCGTGCGACACCAAATTAATATGCGTTGTACTTGCCAAAGCTCTGGCTTGAAAGACATGGCTACTAATTGGGGGCAAGCTGCTGCTAAGATTTTCTGGGCTTGATCAATTTTTGTGATGTCATTGCTTTCTGTCCCTTGGTAGTAGGAAAATATGCCTGATAATATTTGTATTTGTAGTTGAATAAGTTGGGAGTCTGTAGACTTAAAAACCCTTTTAATATGTTGTAGCAAATCGCCAGCATCTTGGAACTGGAGATTACTTAAACACCATTGAAAAGCTAGGGCACGATCTTCAAACCAAGCTAAATAATTGGGGGATTGAGTTGAGAAATCTGGGGATTGCCATTCTGCTGCTGTTGTGGGCTGCTGGTGTTTTGGTTTACGCATATCCCCTACTGATACAGGACTTGCTGTTACTAGAGAACGACTGCGAGCACTGGCAAGTTTTAGTAATAGTTCGGCCCTGGCGACTAGAGCCTGATCGCCAATCTGCAAAGCATTTTTCTGAGTATCTGCTAGATATTGTTGGGCTGTGGTGGTTTGATTGAGGAGAATTAAAATATGGGCAAGATTGAGGTTAGAACGCAAAACAGCTCGTTGCGATCGCATTTGCTGACATTTTTCTTGGACTTGCTGAAATCGTTTTAATCCTGCACCCAGATTTCCCCACAGCAGATGGAGCTTACCGGATAGCTCCATCCAGCGAATTTGATATTCTAGGTGTTGAGAGCGATCGCATGGCTCTTTGAGGAGTGAGAGGTAGTTATCGGCTGCTGCAAAATCGCCTTTTTCAAGATAGGCTGAGGCGATCGCTAATTTTAATGGCAGTAATGTCTGCTGTGCTAAATCAGGCGCTGACTCTATTTGAGCATGGAATAAACCCCTGTGTAGTGATGTTAAAGCCTCATCATATTGTCCTAATGCCGCCAGTAAGCGCCCCATTGCTAAGTATAATTCGGCAAATAATACAGTTATGTCTTTTAAATCTGCATCCCGCCAAATACAACCATTCTCCCACTGTAGTAATCCTGAAGGGGAAAACTGTATATCATTGATATTACCAATGCGTAGAGACATTCCCTGCAATAGTCTTTGTGCTTGGTGTAAATTTCCTTTATCTAAAGATAACTGAATACGTCTCAGGTTGGCATAATCAGCTGCGGATTCGCTGTTCGCTATTTGGTATAAACTAACAGCACTACAAAGCAAATCATCTGCAACTTGAAACTCACCTAAAATACCAGCTAAATCAGCCAGAGACTGGATCACTTTCAAATCTGCATCAATAAGTTGGCAATTTAAAAGTCGGTAGGTAAAAATTTGGGATAAATCATCATAAGCTGCCAACAAATTACCTTGTTGCAATTTTGTTTGAGCTATTTCAAAAGCAGCATTGAGTTCATTAAAGGTATCATATGCCAAAATATCACCCCGTTGAATTTTTCTGTTGATTTCTCCTGACATTAAACCGGAACTTGGAACATAGACACAAAAATGGGGAGCATCCCAAATGTGTAAATTTATTTTTTTTGTAGTGATGGCTCTCTAGCCCGCTTCCTGGACATTAGGGAGCAAGATGCTCCCACTACAAATTTTATTTTTGCAAAATTGGGATGCTCCCCAAAAATGCGAAGGTATAGGTTGGGTTGCAAGGTTCAAATGACCTACTTTTCAACCACTACATAAGCGGGTTTTTCTAAAACACAATTGGGGTTTTGATTTTCTCCTTCTGCTTGTTGACTTTTACACTCATTTTTGGAGTTTGGTATTAAATTTAAATGTCGAACTTTCAGAGAATTATTAATGTTATTACCTTGGAATTGGGTTGCAGGATGACTAGAAGCACTGACATCGCCAAAGCCACTTTGACTAATTGGTACTGCACCTACTCTTCCGGGTTTAAGTTCGTAGGCTCTAAATCCTGAACCTGAAGAAACACTGTTTGCAATTGGTTGTTTGAAATCCTGATTATTCAAACCAGGAGAATCTTGACGATAGATAAATTCTGTATCAGTTTCAATTCTGATGAAGCTACGGTTATTAATTTCATCAAAGAAACTTTGCTTTATTGGTTTTGTACCTTGAGGAGTAACTAGTTCTATGTTCAATCTGCCTTGATGTTGCTCTACTAAGGCTTTTTGTAACATGAGTTGCGGTTCCGAACCGTATTCTTGCATTGATTTATTAATTAATTGTTCAGCTTTGCCATAATTTCCATTTTTCAGTGCTGTGTTAATATTTTTAATTCGTTGTTGCAAGCCTGCTCGTTTAGACAACATAAATGCTGCTGAATTTTCAACAAGTCTTTGAGCGTCTGAACGAGGATTAGAGTCTTGGGAAAAATCAGATTTTTGGCGACGATACTCTTGAAAGCCTTGTGCATTTCCTGGTACTTGAGCTTTATCTACTGATTTGATATTAAAATTGCGCGCACCATCACCTGGCTCACCAGCAGCCATCAACAATCTTGAAGGTGGGTTCCCTTTACCGCCGCCGCCACTTCCAGTAATTTGTAACCACTTATTCCCAGAATCAGAAAATTGTACAAAATAGTTATCGGGTTCAGAAGGAGAATATCTGACTGCTCTCACCCCATCTGTTGAAGCAATAAAATTAGGAATATCATTGCCTTTGTAATTCTTAATCTTGGAAGTGAGAGCATATCCAGTATCTATATTTCGACTCTCAAAACCTACTTGAAAGCCGTTTGCTGTTTTTGTGATGTTGAGATTGCCAAATTCTGTATCACCAACAGAAGTTTTGATTTTTAATCCTTCTGAAACAGGCAAAACTGTACGTGTAACAGGTAAATTTGTGAGTTCAGCATCCAAGCTACGGAATCTTGATTTTTCTCCAGCTTGGCTTGTCACTTTACTTACATTATTGCTGACATTTTCTAAGCTGTATTTGATATTATCAAGGGTTCTAAACGTTAATTTCTTATCCTTAATAGATACAGAAGGATAATCGATATTAGACCTCAAACTAGGTTTATTTAACCTTTGAGATTTTACGGAAAGACGTGTTGTAAATGTATTTTTGTTTGGTAAAGATACTCCACCGCTCATTGATCTTGATTTACCAAATAATTTATAAGGTGAGGAAGACAGAATTGGCATTGTTTCTGTTGTTGTGCCTTTGTAACCTTTACCAAAAAACTTTACTGCTTGCCATTGCTGAAATCTTAAATTTTTTCCTTGAAATTTCGCCCAATCAGGAAACCAATTGTCTCGCTTGACTGATACTTTTTGTAAAAAGTTTAAGGAATTTCCCCAATTAGATTGATTGAGCCAGTTAATTACTAAACTCCATTTCATAATTTGATTGAGTCGTTCGTACTGGGGTTCGTGACGAGCAACTTCTTCATAATGGTCATTCCACCAACCTAGAAAAGCATCACTATTGGCTGAAGCTATGGTTTCTTTCCCAGGGTTAAGTGGGTCAGATGATGCAGCATAAATTCGGGTAGCATTGCGTGCAAATAGTAAATTATTGCCATCACTTGTTACTTGAAAGCCTTTATCTTGAGAACCAAACCATAGACGTGTTGAAGATAGCTTGTCTAGTTCTTCTTTGTAAATAGATGAAATTTTTAGTTTAGTGAGAGGATTAAAATCAGGGATAACTTGGTTAGGGGTACTATCCAAATAATTTATTGCCCAAATTTTGGCTAGTAGGTCTGTATAGAACAAAACCATGCCAACTTCTGTTCCCTGCAAAGCACCATCATAGCGAGCCGATTGAAAACCTTGCGTTAGAGGCGAATCGATAAAATTATCAATCTTGGCAAACTTATTTTTAGCTACTTCCCTATGCTTTAAGGCTAATTCTTGATCCTTGCGCTTGATAATATTTTGTCTAATTTCCGTTAACCTTTGTTGTTTCTGCTGAATTTTAGGGTCAATTTGTGATTTGATTTGTTCATTTGCATAGCCGGACTTCTGTAAAGATTGAATTGATGCTTTAATTTCAGCACGGTACTGGTTTTCATAGCGCTTCATTTCAGCTTCAATTTCTTGATTTTGCTGCGCTATAAAAGGTTTAAGTTCTTGCCGAATTTCATTTCCTATTTGCCCTATTCGTAATGCCTTAATACCTGCTTCCGAATCAACAAATTTTCTAAATCTATCAATTAATTGACGGTAGGGAACTATATCATTCACTATTAAACCTTGTTCTGCTTTTTGGATATCTTCCTGGCTAACAATAGGTTTACCGTCAACTAGAAAAGATTGCAAAAATGGTTTTGCTTTATCCAAAGATGTTCTCAAGCCAGGATAATCAAAACTAGGGTCTAGAGAAAAACCACTACCTCTAGGATTATTGGCGTCTGACTGCCAAAGTGCAGCAATATCTTCTATGCTAATTCTTGGTTGTTTATAGCTAAAAACTTTACGCCCACCTACAGTAATACTGGAGCCATTAAATTGGGCAAAAGTGATATCATCAATTTGATTGATAAGATTTTGGATGTCGTTTTGACTATAAATAGTAGTTTCATAGTATCCGTATTCGCTACTAAATATTTTTTCAGCATTAACTTCTTCAGTTCTTATGACGATCGCTGACTGCTTGTTGGGAGTAATTTCATATTCAAAGACTTCAATAGTTTTAGGTTTTTCGCCTTGGTCTTTACGGTGTTTATCTGCAATATGCGCTAAGTCATCTTTACGTTGCTCTGCTGTAGAAGCTTTAGGCACGATCGCAACTATTTTACCGTCACCAATGTAACGAGAACGAGTCTTGCCATATTCAAAATTAGCAACAGGACTCATGAAGTTATAGCGTACTATCGGCAGGTCATATGTCGCTTGATTGATATTTTCACTATTGAGTCCTTTACCGGAAATTGCTGTTAGTAATAACCAATCTCTAAGTTGGTCTAATTGTTGGCGGTTTGTTAACTTATTAAAGCCATCATTTAGCTCAAAATTAATAATTTGTGGCTGATTAATGGGAAAATTCTGCTTAGTTATTGCTGCTGCTGATTTGGCAACAGCTTGTTGCTGATTGCTTTGTAAATAAACAACACCTAATGTAATAGGTGATGCAATCAAAGCTGTAATGCTCAGTAAATTGATGATTTGTTTCATAACTGTTTTTCCTTGATGTTTTTTAGTTTGCTACTGTGGGTTTATAGAGTTTTTTGTAGAGTTCTAGATATTGGTTATTTTCTGCTTGCATCTCCCCCTCTGATTGTTGGGGAAACCAACGTACCAAAGATTCTTCATAAATTGCTAAAATTTGCGCGGTGCGCTCGTCTTTTTTCAGAAGAGATGTATGATTAAAAAATTCTTTTGATGCTTTGAGTACTGCCTCATCATTCTGCACTTGCTTTGCTGCTAAGATTGCTTGATAGGCATTCTCTCGCTTAGTAAAAATCGCTCTTTCTCGCATAATAATGGAACCAGTGATAATTGCCACCACTATTGCGGCGATCGCTTGAACTTTGATACGCTGATCTTGAGAGCTAAATACCCAAGACATAAAGGGTTCACTACTCGTTTTTGGTTTTCTTGATACAGGTGCGAGAATGGGAGGCTGTTTAAAATGTCCTGTGGGAGGTGTGATTAAAACACGCTCTTTCTCCTCTCCAAACATCTGACGTTCTAAAAATGCACAGATAATCTTGGTATCTAGTGCTGCTAAATCAGGTTGATCATAAATTTTCCATTGCCAAAAACTTGGCAAACTAGCTTTAGTTAAGGGCGGATTTTGCAATGCACTCTTCACCATATCTCGCAATAAAAGTGCCTTGCTAGTCCAGCCACTTGTCGAGTTAGCAGGTAGTTCTTTTTGCCAACCATTGGGAGGTGTTGGTAGTCCAATTTTATGCCAAAGGTAAACTGCTTCAGCTATATAAAAATCATTGGCGGTTTCTTTAGCTTCATCAGAATCAATATAAATATTCATGGCTGCAAAACTTGCGTTGGCTTCCGCAACCATCCTATGACCTTTGGGAGTCAATTGGGCACCATGTCTAATATCAACCCGAAATTGATTTACCTGCTCTTGCAATTGGTTCATCGTCTCAATTAGATCATTACGTACTTTCAAAGCTTGCAGAAAGTCAGGACTATAAGTTATGGCTTTTTGAATACAAAGCAGCGCCTTAGCTAAAGCATGATGATTAGCTAAACTAACTGCTTGTAGATAATACAAACTACCTAATAGTTGAAAAATAGTCAGGTTGTAAGGATAGTCTTTCAAGTATTTCTCTAATATTTGAATACCAGTTAGTAACCGTTTGGCATTTTGGATATGTTGAGCATGGTTTTTTGCTTCCTGCAATTTTGCCAGATTTTTTAAATAATGAACCTCGGCTAGTTCACCTTGAAAACCTATATTGTTGGGTAGATATTTCAAGCGTTGTTGAGAATATTTAATTGCCAATTGCCATTTTTTTGCTTCTTTGCAGGCATTAATTCGGGTCTGCCAAGCTTCTCCTAGGAGCTTTTTCGCTTCTTCTCCATCAACAACAGATAACTCTAATAGATGCTGGATATAGTCAATATGAACAAATGCACGCTCCTGCCAAGCAGGCTTCGTCACATTCCACATTAGTCCATTATAAAAACCGCAGTGAGTATCGATAAATAGCTCATGTAGTAACCGATGGCGCAGTTCTATAGGATTATTAATTATTTCACAGCCAGGAATATTAGCAACTTTTAGCACAATTTCTTGCCAAAATTCCGGGTCGTCTTGTAAAGCTCTAAATTCAATTTGCACTTGTTTCCAGAAAAAATCAGCCCGTTGCCATTTTGATGATGATTCTGCTTGCAATGCAAGTTTATGCTGAAATAATAAATGTCCTAATTTACCTGTAGAATCTAACCCTAATCCAGTTAAAGTTTGCCAAGTAGAGAAATTTTGACTGGCAAGCTCTAATATATGTATTGCAACTTTTTGGTCAGGAATTAATTCTGAGTTTTCAGAATTTACTTCGTAGACATTGGCTGAAACAATCGGAAATATTCTGAGTTTAGAAGCAGATAAATTTGCTATCATAACAACCTCTGATAACAGTATTTTGACGAGACACAATTCAAAAATTTTCAAATTTAGTAGTTAATACATTAGCTAATATCATAAATCATTGTTGGTTGCAATACAGAAAAGTGTAGTTTTACTAGTGTGACAGTTTCATAGTAGTTATTGCCTGCTATTTTTGCTTAACTTAAATGTTCTGATAGGATAAGATAATGTTACTTTTCCTGGGTTATCCTGTCGTGATTTTTGCCAGACTATCCAGCCGATAAATATTCCTGATAAAATTGCTAAAATAATTAGTCCTATTTTTAAAAATGTGAAAAAATTATAATTATTGATATTCTGATCTGTATTATCTAAGTTTTCGATATTTATTTCTTGTGCTGACTTTTCTATCTCAAAATTTTGTAAATTCACTCCTTCAGGTATTTTAGTAACAATTAAAATCTCATTAGTTGCCCAATTATCCAACATTTGAGGCTGTTGAGTTTCATCTGGATAAGCTGTGATCGCACGCAGTTGCATTTTTTGAATAAGAGAATCAGCTTGTAATATATGAGATTTAGAAGAGCGTTTATTTAGATTTTCAATATTATCTTGTACTAGTAAATTAGCATCAAAACTATTAGTACTCACAATTAATTTCAGAATATCTTTATATTCTCTAACTCCCCGTCTCTGAAAACTTATTGGTATAGATATGGGGATATATTGTCCTTCTAAAACCCATGTTTCTTGTCCTGGCTCCAACCAAATTCCAGTACAACTTCCCGTAAAAGGAATTGCTGTTACCGCAAAAAGCTCGGTTAAATTTAGTAAAACACAGTAAAGTTTGATATTGCTTGTATTGATTAATTTAATTTGTATTGCTGGAGGTTTTAATTTTCCATCTTTGGCTTGATATGTCAAATAAAGTTGATCATCCTGAGTTGCAAAAGTTTCTAAAGTTTGGGGATAAAACTGCATTTCCACCGCATTAGCTGTCATCAAATCATTTTCAGGACTTGTAATAGCAGCAATATGTCTCCATCGTGCGATATGTTCTAAGGTATAAATTGCTTGTAATGCACTCTCAAGAGTAAAATCAGAAATAGTAGATATTAGCCGACGATGATCGCTAACACAGGTAATCTGATATTGATTATTTATAGCTTTGAGGTAAAAATCAGCTTCATAGTAATTATCTATTTCGCAAATATAAAGTGAAGCATTTTCCCCAAAACTAGCTTGTTGGATAGCTTGATGTGCAAAAACAACTCCGGATGTATCCCCTGCAATATAAACCTTGAAAGTAGATACTGGAAGATAAGTAATTGCGGCTTTATAAATTAACTCTGGGTTTAATTCTTTTCTTTCTCCCGATATATTAATTTTACTAGACTGGGGCAAAACTTCTATGACTTCAGCCACTGCGATCGCATTGTGTAATTGGCTAATATCTTCTAAATCTATGGGGAAAATTGCTAATCTTGTTTTTTGATTTCCTGGAGGAGAAGTAATACCATGAACTGCTCCACCGTCAATACTCCAACCATTACTTCCATCGTACATAACGGTAAAGTATATTTGTCTGCTAGTAATTGCTCCTCCTAAAAAATGCTGGTCTAAATAACTAGGGTTTGTTGCTTCAATTTGTGGTGATTGATTTGCATAAAAACTCTGTACTAAAATATGCGATCGCTTCCATAAATCACGATAACTCAAATTACTATTCTTTTGTAGACTATCAAGTAAAAAGTAGGAGAAAATTCCTCTTTTTTGGTATTGATGTTCTCTAGCTAATTCATTATCTCGACAGGCTGCTAGTAATATATATTCCCCTTTAGGTAAAGAAAACCTATTGGTATCTTGATCAGAATTTGACGCAGCAAGTAAGCTTTCTCTTTCTTCCTCTGAAAATATAAAGCTTGAAAGTGGTCTTTCTTTTAATTCCGTATAAACTGATCGTACACCTGTATATTCAACTAAAGACACATCATTGTTATTTCTCGTTCCTCCACCAGCATGACAACAATCCAAAATCACTACAAAATGAGGATGATTTTGAGACACCTCTGCAATTAATTTGGCAAGTTCTTTATCAGCCAAATCCCAAATTCCATCTGTACGACTATCCCAACAAACTAAAGTTTCATTTAAATGATCTGGCTCTAAATACCAAAAATTTTTAGATGCATATTCCTGAGAACCATGTCCGCTAAAGTAAAATAATGCTACATCATTGCTTTTAGCTTGGCACAAATGTTTGCGGAAACCATCAATAATTGCTTGACGAGTTGCTTCATTATTAATGAGTTTTTTGATGTGTAATTTATCCCTGTTTGTTGCTAAATACTTTTTAAAAAACTCCTCCATTGCAGTAATATCATTCATGCAACCTTTTAAAGGAGGAATTGTCGAAGATTTATAATTATTAATTCCAACTGCTAAAACATAAATATTACGACTCACTACTTGACTCCTTAAAGATTCATTAAATCTATATCCAAAATTATGAGTTTTGAACTAGATAATAAATTGTTCGACGATACTATCTTCTCCAAGGCTAATTTTTAAACTAAACTTGTCTCCAATAGTTCCCTTAAACCTAAGCTGTAGCCAGTTACTGGATTTTGATTGTTTTTCAAGTTGAGGAATTAACTTGTCTCCCTCATCTAATAGTGCCATTTTTATACCATCCAGTAAAAATATTGATTCACTAGCAGGATAAATACGTAAGACAATTTCGACTTCATATTTACTCAACTTTGTTTGACGAAGAATTAGTAGAACTGGTTCGGATGGGTGTTTTAGATGTATGAACTTTGCAGCACCTGATTCTTTTTTATCAGCTTCATTAGCTGGAGAAATATCTTTAGTAACTGCTAATTCCGCTTCCCATCCATTATCTAATAATCCTTCAAACCATTTGCTTAGATTAACTATTTCTTCGCTAATTTTGCTTACAGTACTTTCAAAAACATTAGTTTTATTAGGTGGAATTTCTACTACTTGTAACTGGTTTAGGTAAACCAAAAATTCTTGTAGGTCATGTAATCTATTTAGAGATAATTTCTCACTTTCCACAGACTCTACAAAGCCTAATATTCTTGCTTGTCTATTAATTTCGTCAATTTCTACTACCATATAACCAATAGATTGTGATAAGGTTTCAGGTGTTATTTCACAAAATTCTGCTTTTGGAAGCACGGGACAACACTCTAGCAAACCCTTATCTTGAATAAATAAACTAGCTGTGTTCATTAAAGATGACATAATATTATCAAAGCCATTACTTTTACTTGCCTCTGTTTTTATCCCCATGCATTGGCAGTAAAAATCAACAGCTAATATTGCTAAGGTATTGAGATAAATTTGATGCGATTTTTGGTTATTTTTTTGTTGTTGGCTGAACTTTTTAGCAATTTGAAACATTTTCCCATCGATGGGTACGCTAAAAGGCAACTGATTCAAACTCATTACTTTTTCTCCTGACTAATTCTGCAATTTATACATAAACAATTTGAAATATTGATCCAATTATTTCAATCCCATAAATATTTTTTAAAGTAAGGACGGAATTCTTCACAACAGCGTCTATAGAATGAGTGAATAGAACCATGAGTTTGCCCTAAATTTAACTCTCCACTAATTTCCTCCCACGATTGATATTCTTCATATTTTTTGAGTAAAATAGCTTGGAAACTGGCTTTGGGATTTTTCTTAAATAACTTCCTTGCTAATAAACCTTCCGGATCTTCTTTGATAAATGCTATCAATTTTTCTGAGGGTAGAGGAGTGAGGTTTGGGTGTTGATAACTTTCAAGAACATCTATTTCATATTCATCTCCTTCCTTGTCTCCCAATTGATATCTATAGCTAACTTTCCCAGACCAATTCAGCCATTTAAACACATCATTTTTGCGTTTATTTAATAAAAATTTCACCCAAGCCATTACAGGCTTATCCGAGTTATATTTATCTATATTTTGACAAATATATATCATGATATTTTGCAGCGTCTCTTCATATATATATTCTGATAAGCTGATATTGCTGGATTTTGGTAACTCAATTTTTATTCGTTCCATTAATACACTCATGAGTGCTGTCAGTGCAATTTGTTTATCTAATAATGCTTGTTGTCTAACTTCGTTACTCAGCGAACTATCCTTAGCTTTAAGCGCTGCTTTCTGAGCTTTCACAGCCAGTTCTTCTAGAGAAGGAAAAGATGTCGCCATAGCAAGATGCTCCTGTGTGCGTTTTTGTTATATCTATATGTTTGGCTGGTCTTGTAACCCGTTTTTACAAAAATTTGCATATTCATAGGTTTTTAGCGATCGCTAATCATGAGATGCTCAAAACAGCAGAACGTTTCCCTCCTTATTGAACGTTCCCATATATCTCTCCATTACAAGGGAGAGTTTTTATGCATTTCTTGTAAAATTCTTTTTTCTGGATAAATACCCCATTAGATAGATGCGTTAATACAGGTGTTTAATACTTACAACGCACACATATCTGTTCTCCGTATATTTGACAATTTACCTCCTCATTCTGATATATTTCAGCGATTTACGCAAGTCTTTACCTCAGATATCCTTATATATCCTCTGAAACTTGAGTAAACTAGAGGATGAACAGCTAAATTATTTTTGGATAAATGTTCTCACGTAATTTTCTTTCTCAAATAGCTTACGAGCACGAACTGTCTCCAGAGCAGCAACAGGTTTTTCTGATGCGAATTGGTGACGGTCTGAGTTACGAAGAGATTGCTGCTCATTTGAGTACATCCGCAGATGCTTGTTTGAAACGGATGGGTCAGGTGTATAAAAAATTCAACATTAGCGGTGCGAGTCGAGGTAAGGAAAGTAAACTGAGATTCTTCCTAACTAATAAGTTGGCACAATCGCAACGCTTAGAAAACGTTCTGGATGAACCTCCAGCACATACCCAAGCAGTTGATGTCCAAAGCTGGGACGCTCAAACCAACCCGGTTTATCAAAACTTACCAGCGAGGGAATATACAACCTTTGTTGGTCGTGAGCGAGAAATCAGCCGCTTGATGGAACTTCTAGATTTCCAGCACACGGCTCATTTAATTAGTGTGGATGGGATTGGCGGTGTTGGCAAAACCACCCTAGTAGTAGAAGCGGCTTATCGCTGTTTACAAGCCAGCAATAACCAACTTTCCGCTCGTCATCTTCCCACCTTTACAGCCATCATCTTCACTTCCGCTAAACAAAATCATCTCACTGCCATCGGCATTTTGCCTCGATTAACTAAAGAACGGACACTACGGGACATTTGCAGAGAAATCGCTCGCATTTTAGACTTGAGTGAAATCACTAATTTACCCATAGAGCAACAGTTTCAACCAATTCGAGAGAGATTATCCCAAATAAAAACCTTATTAATTATTGATAATTTGGAAACCATTGAAAATCAACAGGAAGTTCTCTCCTTCCTCTACGACTTACCACCAACAGTTAAAGTTATTATTACTACCCGCGAACAAGCATTGTTTGTCCCCATTCGTCTAGGTTGTCTACCCAGAGAACATGGCTTGCGTCTCATCCAAGAGGAAGCTAAAGAGAAAGGTATCAATTTGACTGCTGAAGAATCTCTGCAACTTTTTGACGGAGTTAGCGGTATCCCCGCAGCAATTATCTATGTCATTGGTCAAATAGCCGCAGGTTATTCACTAGAAGATGTGCTGTCACAAATTAAGGAACCTGATGGTGATATTGCTCGTTTTTGCTTTGCAGGTTCAGTAATTCCCCTCAGAGGTACACCCCCTCACCATTTACTGATGGCGCTTTCATTGGGAGTTCAACCAATAACTAAAGAAACTGCTGCTAGTGTGGCTTTTGAGCAATCTGATCCAATTGTTACAGCCCAAGGTTTAGCAAAATTACAGCAACTTTCCTTGGTTTACCAGCAACAAGGACGTTATGGACTGCTGGAACTAACTCGTGAATATGCTGCTTCTGAGTTAGCTGCAAACAGTGGATTAGCTCAAAAGTTACAACAAAGATGGGTGAATTGGTATATAAAGTTTTCCGAGGTTTACGGAGGTATAAATTGGAAAGAGTGGCATCTTGGCTATGGTTACTTAGAAGCCGAGTGGGAAAACCTCAGATCTGTGCTGGAATGGTGTATTAGTCAAGGGATATATCTTGATGCGCGCACAATTTGGCAGCAGATTAAGGGTTATATTCATGTGCGTGGGTATTGGGATGAACGCTTAGAGTGGACAGCCTGGTTAATTGAAACCGCTAAACAAGCAGGAGATTGGACATTTGCAGTCGAGGTGATGAGCGATCGCGCAGGAACTTTGATGAGGATGCGTCATGAGAAGCAACTCCAAGAAGCCGAGATCTTGTTAGAGGAAGCCTGGAATTTACGCCAGCATCAAACCATCACATTACAGTTAGAGATAGCCACAAATATGGTTATTCTGTCCATCTACCAAGAAGAATGGCAGAAAGCCGGGGAGTGGTTAGCAGAGGAAAAACAACTGTTAACTCAAACTGCTCTGTCAGAGATGGAACGTCAGCAGCAGCAAGTCCACATACTCTATTATCAAGGGCAGATATCTTTTAAAACAGGAAATTATCAGCAAGCACAAAGCTTTTTTCTGCAAGCATTAGAACAAGCAACCGCAGTAAGATGGTTAAGAGCTACGACTGCAATCCAAAACTGGCTTGCAGATATTGCACTAGAACTAGGGAACCTTGTGGAAGCACGACGATTATTAGCAACGAGCTTTCCAATGGCGCAAAGACATAAAGATAAACTTTCTATCGCCTACCACAAAGCCACATTTGCCAAACTCGAAAAGCGAGAAGGAAATTTACCTCAAGCAAAACTTTTAGCAAAGGAAGCCGCAGAGGGTTTTGAAAGTTTAAAGATGATAGTAGAGGCGCAAGAAATGCACTCTCTATTTTCTGCAAAATAGTAATTTTTAGCATTTTGGGATAGTCAAGCAGGCACTTGTCTGTAAATTAGGTAATTGTTGAGGTAATGTCAAACAATCTCCCCAATGAGATCCGCAATTTTGCAAAATATCTACTCCAAAAATTTCAGCAAACAAAGTTTTAGTCACATCAAAAGCTAGTTGTTGATGTTGCGGAATCATTTCTAATTTGTCACCAACAGCAGAATAATGGTGCAAAGTATAACCATATAGCTGCTGACAATCGTGAATGTATTTAGCCGTGTTCAGCAGAATATGAGTATGCCACAATCGGTCAATTTCTGGTGTGGGAGCTAATTCGATATCTGGAAACAGGAAATGAAGGCACAGGAACATTTTATACAAATTAATTGCAGATTGTAATTTTTCTGCTGTCCATTGATGTTGGGTGTGAGATGAAATCAGATTTTTAGAAATTAAATCCCAGTCCAACCCATCTAATTTTTGCCAAAAATTTACAATTTTTTCGGATAAACCTTTTGCAATTGTAGGTAGTAGTTGTTTTTCTAAACTTGTATTCAAGCCACTTTCTCCTTGTATTAGTTATGAGATTGATTGTGGGAGAATTGACGATTTTTTCGGCATCCTCATACTAATTACTGAATCTAGAGGCAAAGTTTATGCATTTTGCCATCAAAATCCCCAAAGTCATCTCACAAGCGACTTGGGCGTTGGTTAAAATTTTTCTGACAAAAGTAAAAATATTTTGTAATTAATCCCAAACTATGAATAAAATACGCTCTTATTTATAGAGAGTTTAATATAGCGGTTTCTCGGTGCAAAACCTCATCCCTAACTCCTGTCTTAATAAAGGGGAGGAATTCAAGCTGTACCTCAATAGATTAAGAAACGCCATATCAGGAAAATCCAAAATAGGTAAAAGTTATGAAGCGACAAATGAGATTAATTCTAGCTGGCTTGGCATTGGTTTATAATTTAATTCCATTGTCTGCTGCCGTTGCTGGGAATGGCAAAGAAGCCAACAAATATTTCACGAATATATCACAAAAGCAGCTTGCTCAAGCTGATAAATCTCCACTTGAACGCCCATCGCTAGCAAAAAGTAATAAACAACCATTAACTCCAGAATCAATCCAGGCTTCGGTTGTCAAAATTCAAGCGGGATGCAAAGCTGAGGTATATTGGGCAAATAATAAAAAGACTTATTATGTCAGGGCTGGTAGTTCTGGAAGTGGATTTTTTGTGAGTCGGGATGGAAAAATAGCAACAAATGCCCATGTAATTGACATGAGTCAAAAATTAGACAAGTGTCTGCAATATCTTTTTGAGGATTTTGTCATTCAACTAGCGGGGGACTATAATTTTAAACTCAAAGAATTAGATAGAGATGACTTGAAGTATTTTGTGGAAAATTCTCAGCCGACAAATATTAAATATATTCAAACAGTCTCATTATCCAATGGCAGAGAGTTACCATTTAAAACTATAGTGTCCGGTCTTCCTGGTACAGCAAAAGATGTAGCAGTTATCAAAATTGATGTCAAAAATGCACCAGTATTAAAGTTAACAGATTACAATAATGTGAAAGTGTTAGATAGTGTAATTGTTGCGGGATATCCGGGATTACCAGATAATATTGACAATTCAAAATATCCCATAGCGTCATTTACCGACGGGAAAGTATCTGCTAAAAAATACTTTAATGGTTTCCCTGTTTTACAAATTAGCGCTCCTGTCACACATGGTAACTCTGGTGGCCCAGTTATTAATAATCAAGGTCAAGTAATTGGCATAGTTGCATTTGCTTCTGAAGCATCGGGCTTTAACTTTGCAGTACCGAGCAATACAATTATGCAATTTCTCCGACAAGCAGGTATCACAAATAAAGACCAAGTAGCGAGTCGATAGACTTTATGCTGGTTGCCAAGTCCCGTGGAAACTATGGGGGATGACGCTGGGTAATTCTAATTTGCAGATTGGTTCTTCGTTTAGGCGATCGCTCTCAAATACCCACACTTCGCTACGATGAGAATTACCATCATATACCACTGTTAACACCCAATCTTGTACATGTATGGGTTCAGAGGGATAACGATTTGCGCCAAAGTCTGCTGTGGTGAGGGTGTTGGTCTTGTGATCAAAGCGGGCGATCGCTGTTAGTATCTCTTGGCTAATATCTGCACCTGAACGAAATCCAGACATATATGTATACCGTGAAATTTGTCCGACGTTGGGCTGTGGTACACTGGGAAACTCGCAATGTTGGTCTGAAAGTTGCTCAATGGCAGTGACTTTACCAATTTGAGGATTTAAAGTTACCCGTGAGAATGTACTTTTAGCGGCGGTGTGAGTTACGCCTGTAGCGACTTCTTTGAGATATTGGTTAGTGGTAAAGTCTGCGTATCGGGCAATATCTACAATCACCGTACCGCTACTGTCAACATAACCGTTGGCAAAGTGCCACTGAAACCAAGGTTCAGTTTCTCCTCGACTTACCAAGGATAAGGTTTCGCGGTCAATTACTAAAATCTTCGTTCCTAATTGTGGCTCCCATTCTAGCGCATCACTGTAACTACCAGTCCCTAACAGCACGGGAAGAAGATTCAGCCTGACTGGCGGAATAAAAAAGACTAAATACTGTCCTGCTAAGACAAAATCATGCACCAATGGTACTCCTTTTAACTGGTATGCTGCTTTTTGGATGATTTTGCCTGTGGAGTTACTTTTGTAGACATGTAGTGTGGCATTTAATCCGGGGCTAATGCCAAAGTTAAAAATTTCCTTTGTGTGTGCATCTTGCTTGTAGTGTGCAGCATAGCTTAACCCTTTAGTTATGCCTCCTAAATCATCTTCGCCCCAAGTTTCTAAGGTTTGCAAATCTAAGGCGTGGGGTTTACCACCTTCCCACAGTGCTAAGAGTTTATCAGGAAGTGCCAACACTGAGGTATTAGCGGCGTTCTTAATTGGTTTGAGCCATTGATTCCAGATGATTCCTGGTGCTGTCATGCCATAGTTACCATAAAGCAACTTACCTGCGGCTGTTTCTGCTTGGTAGCCAGCAGTTTGCACATAGCGATAAACTCCTGTAGCGCCTGCATCGGTGAAATGTACAGCGAGAATCGCCCCATCGCCATCAAACCAGTGCCCCATACGTAACCCGCCACGTTCTAACCGTGCTGGGCCATTGCGGTAGAGTGTACCCCGTAAGCCTTCAGGGATTTTACCCGCGATAATTGGCAGTTGGGTGGGGGGAAATTCGGTTCCTGGTTGGGTAATGGCATTTGCCCAGGTTTTTTGTATTGACTTTTTATTGATTGTATGCATTTAGGATTTATGTTTATGCCGCATAAATATCTTTATCCTTTGATTGTGACGTTTGTTGCGTTTTTTTTACAATGCCTCTAACGGTTAAGAATTTCGTCACTAGTGCATAATCTGTTTGTCACTTCTCAACTTGCAACTATGTTCAAACAACTGAATCCCAAGGTTATTGGTTTAATAGTTCTGGCGCTGGTATTTGTCCTTAGCTACACACCACAAATATTTGCTACTACTCCCCGCCAGGGTAACGTGATTTTTATTCACCCCGATGGGACTAGTGCGGCTCACTGGGGTGCAGCGCGGATACTGCACAAAGGGCCGGATGGTAGACTCAACTGGGATAACATGTCAAATCTGGCTGTTTACCTGGGACATATGAAAAACCAACTCACCGCTACTTCTAACGGTGGTGCGGTAACTCACGCTACAGGGGTAAAGGTGAATGCTGATTCTTTTGGCTTAGATGAAACAGGTAAACCTCTGGTGGCATTGTCTGGAAAACCGCAGACAATTATTGAAGAAGCGATCGCATCTGGTAAAGGAACAGCTATCATCAATTCTGGTGTCATCCACGAACCGGGGACGGGTGCGTTTGTCGCCAAGTCACCCCAACGCCGCAATTTTGCAGATATTACTAAGCAAGTAGTCGAATCGGGAACAGATGTGATTTTAGGCGGTGGCGAAGCTTGGTATCTTCCCAAAGGTACAGCAGGTAGACACGCCACCGCCCAACAAACTCAACGTACCGACGGCTTAAATCTGATTGCATTAGCCATAAAGAAAGGTTACAGCGTTGTTTATACCCGTGATGAACTGTTGAAGCTACCAGCAAATACCCCAAAAGTTTTAGGAATTTTTGCTGCTGATGATACTTACAACGACGACAACGAAGAAAACTTGAAAAAACAGGGACTACCGTTATACGTCCCCAGTGCGCCCACAGTCGCCGAACAGTTGCAAGTGACTTTACGCCTTTTGTCCCGGAAGCGCAATGGTTTCTTGATTGTGTTGGAAGAAGAAGGTAGCGATAACTTCTGTAATTATAATCATGCAGCTGGTTGCATCGAAGCAGTGAAACGGGCTGATGATGCTGTCGGTGTGGCGATGAATTTTATTCAGAAGAATCCCAACACACTATTAGTAACCGCCGCCGATAGTGACGCAGGCGGCTTAGAATTGGTGGGAGTCACAGAAGCAGATTTCCCTTTAGATAAACCAGTACCAGAAAAAAGTAAGAACGGCGCACCGTGGGATGGTAGAGACGGGACTGGGACTTTACCCTTTATTTCCGCACCCGACAAACAGGGTAAAAGATTTCCGTTTGCGATCGCTTGGTCAACTTTCGGCGATAATGCAGGTGCAATTGTCGCTAAAGCCCACGGTTTCAACTCTCAATTACTACCTGGAACTGTCGATAATACCGATATTTATCGCCTCATGTATCGCACTTTGTTTGGTAAACAGTTGTAAATTGGGAATCAATACTAGGACTTACGCACTGTACAAATTTATCATCTTGTGCATTAACGAAAATACATTGTTTCAGGCTGTACTCAATCATCTATTGATAAATAGCGATCGCCTAAAAAGTATGGAAAAATCAAGGTTTAATGCCTGAAATCCATACCCCATATTTAGTTTTTTCTGTCAATGCGTAAGTCCTAAATACCTTGAAATGGTAATGTATGCTCTTACGGATACTCATGACTAACAAAGGGAATATCAACAACTTCGCCCTCGACTTCGCCTACCTTCACCTTTAAACCCACACCACCGGCTTTGGTGCGGATGTAACCCAAGCCGAAGTAACCATCAGTGGTTTCTGTATAACTGGTGAGTTTACCGACTTTTTCCTCTCCGACTGTAATCACTGTACCCACTTCCGCAGGCGCGCTGAGGCGGATACCCCAGAGGTATTGCTTTACACCTTTATAAGTATTGAGGCGGGCAATGGTTTCTTGACCGATATAGCAACCCTTGTTAAAGGAGATAGTTTGCCATAAACCGACTTCCAAGGGATTGTAATCATCGGTGAGTTCAAATTCTGGGGCAGGGCGTCCTTGTAAAATTCGCAACATATCCCAAGTGCGATCGCTCAATTCCACTGCGCCTAATGCTAAAATCTGCTGCCATACTTTTTCTTTGTCGGTGGCTGGCAAAATTAAGCTGTAACCAGGGGCAGCCAAGCCACTACCCACAGCAACATGCACCCCATTAACTAAGAGATGATTACCTAATGGTTGACCAATAATCGCCCCAGCCCCTAACTTTTCAATAATGGCGTCACTTCCAGGCCCAAGCAAACTAAAAGTAGCTGTTTCATCAGTGACATCGGTTAGTTGTACCTTGTCAGCAAAAAAGATATAACGATCCAGCCATTGCATGAGGAACTCACGACGGTTAGGAGAAACTAGCAACAGCACCGCATCATCGAGAACGTAAGCATTTACCAAATCTATAGTACGGGCGGTGGATGTCACCATCACCGTATCGCAACCTTGCCCTGGCTTGAGACTTTGAAAATCGTTAGTACTTTGATTGTGTAAAAACCGCAGACGATCCTCATCAGAAACACGGATACGTCCCCAACCAGAGCGATCGCATACAGCAACCCCTTCGCTGGCGGCTTGAATAGCTGCTGCGTCTTTAGCGTCAATTGCAGATGTTGACATAGTGATCCAGAGTTGCCTTGCTTCAAAGTTCTCGCCTTGGAAATCTTAGCAAATCAAGGTTTACAGGTTCAATATCTTTGGGGGAATAGGGAATTGCTAGCCTTAGACAAAGAAATCTTGTCAGCGATCGCCTGTTCTGATGTCCCAAATTAATGGTACAAAAGTATTATCGCTTATTTAATGAGTTCGTAGTCATCACTCAACTGCTGACGACAAACAAAGTTTGTGAACTGGTGTAGGGATTGCAACAGGGATAGATTGTGTCTTAATGTAATGAAACTCCCAAAATCAGCGTCGCAAATCCTCTCTACACAGATACACTTGTTTAGCAAAACACTTTTGATAGCCGAAAACGATGAAAGCATCTGCTAAGTTCGACTTTGAGGACGAGAAATTTAATGCACCCCCTTCTCAAGTCATCCCCTGGTGTCAGATGATTAATCCTCGCTATGGCACAGATGGACTCCAACCCCACGGCTTGGCGATGAAGCTAGATAATGCCAATGCTGTTGGTTTCCAGCCTGATGACAATTGGCATCAGGTAGAGCATGAATTTAGTTCTGGTAGTGAAACGGTATTGATTAGTACCAAACCCAGCTTAGTTATAGTGCGTCGGGGTCCATTATCTGTCAAAGACCGGGAAACAGGGATGAAGTTGGGTACACTTAAAGATAATTATGATGCGTTTTTAGCAGACAAACTTAAATTTAAAACCTTCACCCGTTACCTAATTTTTATAGTAGGAGAAGATAAAAAATTTCTCCACGATTCACCACTGCAATTAACACTAAATGGTGCGGCTGGCGCAAGTTTCAGCAAAACTTACTGCGAATTTCAACAAGGTAAAATTGTGGGTGGTTTCGTGGCAGAATTAGAAAAGGCTTACGCTGCATATCGTAAACAACCTTTAACACCAAAAGGACCTCTATTCCACGCCCACGGGATTTTTTCTCCCATAATTGAGTGTGAAGAAAGAGGTATTGAACCAAATACAGTTTTGGTCGCTTCTACTGTCGATTTTAAACATCCGACGGTTGGCACTCTCACACAATACCTCATTCCTTCGGATTCTCTAGAATCAACAATTATCTGCAAGGCTTTTGAAGAGTATAAAGAGTTCGGCAAGGAAGCAGTGAAAATAGAAACACCTAAACTAGAAATGGCCGGGGTTTCTAATTCTTACGTTTACGCCGACGAAGATGATTTTGGCTATCCGCCGTATTAGGGTGATGGTGAGATACAGTGAGGTACAGACGATTGTAGGGGCGAACGGCCGTTCGCCCCTACCCATGTTACGTAGGCGAAGTGTTCCCTATTTCTTGAGCAGTAAATAATACAATGAACCATTGCCGCCTGTAACGCCAGCGCGATCGCCTGCTAGTTTACCAGTACCCATAAAATAATCTACCCGTCCTGGGCCTTTGATGGCGCTACCTGTATCTTGATCAAGGACAAAGCGACTAACTCGGCGGTATTCTAATTTACCGCCGCTAGCAGCATAGGGAAAAGAGTTGTGAATCAACGCTAGTGCCCCTGGCGGCATGAGAGACTTATCTGTAGCAATGGAACGCTCGGCTGTGACTGGCACACTAATGCTACCTGTAGCTTGAGTACCACCTGTTTCTTTAAAGAAAATAAACCTTTCCCAACGGGGTAGATAATTATTCAACTCCTTGGGATTTTGTTGGAAAAACTCGATTATGCCAGGCATTGAGAGTTTATTGGCTGCTAGTTTGCCGTCTTTCGCCAATTCTCTGCCAATACTAGTCCAAGGGTAATCTGTGCCGCCTGCATAACCCACAGATGTTTTTTTGCCATTGGTTAACTGAATTTGGGCAGAACCTTGGATATGTACCATGTATGCATCTAGGCGATCGCGGAACCATAGAAGTTCTAAGCCCTTCAGTTGGGTTTTACTGCCTAATAAACCATCTTGGCCTTCCAACTCAACGCGTTTGGGGTGGGGTTTAGCCCATTGGTCAAAGTCTGGTGGTAGACGATACAGGGGATATTTATATGCGGCTGTAGCCACAGGGCTAGCTGTATAAATTGGCTCATAATAAGCTGTGAACTTCACAGTCCCATTACTGTCATTGCCGACTGATTTGTAAAAAGTAAATTCACGGCGGACAGCAGCTTGCAGTTGGGCTGGTGACTTGGATTGCACCACCAATTGACGAAAGCGCCGCAAACTACGAACTACGCGATCATGGGTAATTTCCTTGATGGGATATTTTTGATAGACGGCGATCGCTGCATCCTTTTGCAAATAACGCAGACTGTGATCAATCGATGCCAATAATGCCTGGCGATCGCCCCTTTTACCCTTGCTACCCCACAGTTGCTCATCCCAGCCCAAACAAGCATGACGAGGGGTGCAATCGCTTCCTAAAGCCAGAGGTTTCAGAGGTGGCGATACCTCAGGATTGATTGACGGTACTGGTATAGGTATCACAGGGCTGGTCTGTGCTGGTTGGGGTAAATCAGGAACCTGAGCAACAGCTGACCATAATGTGTTTACAGAGGCAATTCCTAGACTCAAGGAAAGCAAAGCAAGGGTTTTTCTCATCATTTAGTGAAATCTTTCAACACTAGAACTAAAAACTGGTTCTACTCGGATTGCTAATATTCGGGCTGGTCGTACTACTAAGTACTCCTGCTCAATATTTTTGATCGGTACGTTGATCAATTCATTAGAATCAAACTTCGGCATAAGTGCCGCATTATACCATTTTTGAAATTCTTGAAAAGTAGTGAAGCGTACTTCTTCCCGGTGACCACCTTCTAGTAAGAGGTGTACAGCGTATTCATTCGGTGTTCTAGGCATAAGGTTGAATTATTTGCAACATGTCCAACCCATTGTTAACCATGCTACCCCAGAATGAAAAGGGGAAGTATACGGGAGATGGGATAACTGTTCGGGAGAGTTGTGAATTAATCACCCATCATTGATCACTCCTAACTCATAACTTTTACTTCCGCCTATGACGGTTGCTTACCTAGAAACGGTTCCCAGCAATTTGTGATCACCAGCAAATCTTCATACTGCCAACTATTCATAGTCAGGACTTTAGTTCTTATCTTCTCAGCACCTGAGGACTGATTGTCAGCAGAGTCGAGACTTTAATTGAAAGCATCGGCTAAAGCGGTCATTGCTGCCTCTCTAGCCTTAATCTTGTTAAGATACCTTTGCACCGCATCACTTATTTGAACAAAGGATGTATCGCTTATTCATGATTATTGATCTGCGACTAAAAAGTTTTATTGCCAAGACAAGAAAAAACCGTCAGAATGCACTCATGTTGGCTCGAATTGCGGCCATAACTCTGACAGAAATGTGATAGCCACTTAAGCAGTTCTCGTTTGGGGACTTGCAATCGTAGAGGGTGTCAATTTTGTTTGCGGTTGATCCAAATGCCTCTTAACCCAGCTGCTTTAGCGCCGTGATAGTCTTCTGTGATGCTGTCACCAATGTGCCAGGCGGCTTCAGGAGGACATTCATGTTTTTCTAAAGCAACGGCAAAAATTTGGGGATCGGGTTTGGCTGCGTGTACCTGGGTGGAAATGGTGATGGAGGTAAAAAAGTCTCTTAATCCTAAGCTTTGCAGAACTGAATAAATTCGGGAATCGAAATTAGAAACTACTCCTAATTCAATCCCCAAGCGTCGCCAGTTGACTAAAGCTGGTAAAACATCAGGATAAACGAACCACGGTTCGGCAGTGCCAAAGTGGATATAAAGTTCACTAAAAAAAGCCGAAAAGTCAGAAAACTGTTTGACAACCCCTGCACCTTCAAAGGTGTTGAAGGAAATTAGTTGCCACCAATCAAACTCGCGCTGAGGTATATCTTGGTCATCTGCATCTGGGAATATCGGCGGTGGTGCTGCTTTAAAGCTTTGAATAAATTGTGTATTCAATATATCGGCTGAAACCTCAACGCCAAATTCCTGGGCTACCTGGCTATAAACTTCGCCCACACTGCCTTTAACGCCGATGAGTGTGCCTACAGCATCTAAAAAAATAACTTTCGGTCGTTCCATTAAACTTTGATGATTTTTAATCCTAGGTTTAGAGATGTTTGCTTACTAAAGCTTTAGTGCGCTGTTCAGCGATACGCGTTTAAATTGGATGTTGTTCGTGGAAACTGTCATGAGCCATTAGTCCCTTGTCTTGTGTAAACACAAATGACAAATAACAAATGACGATCCCGACGATTAAATATACACCTTAAATGCGTCAACACTATTTGCTAACGAGAAAGCGTCTCTATAATAGGACGGACTAGCCAGTTAAAACCAACTTTTAGCTGATGTTCTAAAGTTGGTAGTCGATACAAATAGGCGAGGCGACGGCCAACGTATGCCAAGGGCCCATCTAGTTTGATACCTAAACCAGTGAGGGTGGCGTTGTCTATTCCTAGTGCCAACATTTCTCCTAACTGTTGGTATCGGAAGGGCAATAAAGGACGATTAGTTAACGAAGCCCAAATATTCCAGGCGGTATAATCAGCTTGTTGAAAAGCGGCTTGGGCGGTAGCAGGGACTTGCTGTCCCTGGGCATCAAGAGTGTCTGCTAAATCTCCCAGGGCAAAAATTTCTGGATGGTCGAAGACTTGTAGAGTGGATGTGGTGCTGATTTGACCACGCTGATTTTGTTTGAGGGGTAAGGATTTGACCACAGAACTCACTCGTGTACCTACAGTCCAAATCACCACATCTACGGGAATCGTGTCTACCTGATTTTTGTAATCTAGGGAGATGGTATCTGGCCCGATGGATGCAACTTTGGTTTCTAAATCAATAAATACACCCTTGGCATCCAAAGCTTTTTTCGCGGCTTCACGGTTAAACTCTGGGGAAGTTCGTAAAATTTGGTCACTGAGTTCTACAAGGCGGAAACGTCCTCTGGCTTTGAGTCTGTCTGCTAGTTTACAAGCTAATTCGACGCCACTGTAACCAGCCCCAACGATCGCCATCCGAATTTTATCAGCATCTGATTCTTCTAAAACTCGCAAGCGCTCTTCCAGACGGTAAGCATCGGCGATGGTGCGGAAAGGATAGGCGTAGGACGTTGCACCAGGAACTATATCCAGTGGTGTTTCTCCACCCATAGCCAACACTAGGCGATCATAGGAGAGTTCTGGCCCATCCTGCAAATGTACCCGTTGCCCAGTTGTGTCAATTCCCGCCACAACTGCTTGATAAAAACGCACACCTGTGTTTGCTAACAGTTCTGCAAAAGGTGGGGCAATTTCCCAGGTTTGCAGTTCGCCAGTGAGTAATTCGTAGAGTAAGGGGGAGAATAAAAAGCGATCGCTTTGATCTACCAGCACAATTTCGGGTTTTTGTGTAGATTCCCAAGGTAATTGGCTCAAGCGTAAAGCTGTGTAGAGGCCGCCAAAGCCTCCACCAAGGATCACAATTCTAGGAGTTTGTTGAGTCATCGTTTCTATGGGAGTGCAATCTCAGCAGGCAACTTATTTCAGTTTAATGATTTATTGCGGTCTATGGCCATCAGCCAACAATCTGAGTATTCTCCTTCATGTAGTTCATGGGCAGGCAATACCTTTACTTTGACAAAACCACATTTTTCATAGCACCGGATAGCACGGGCGTTATCAACGTGGGGGTCAATTACAATCTTCTCAGCTAACAATACTTCAAAAAGATAGGTAGTAATTGCTGAGAGTATTTTTGTGCCAATTCCCTGATTCCAATATTTGGTTGCCCCAATGAACAAGTCAATGGCATAAACATTATCAGTTTGATTCAGTCCGTACATTTGCCTGTCGGTTTCTGGCAATTCATTTAAGAGATAATACTGCACATAACCAATAGGAATATTTTGATAGTAGAAGATACAAGGAATAACCCGGTCTTCTCCTATCACCATAGGTTTATAGTTTTCGATGATTTTGGCTAGAGGAAATGGATTGTCTCTCCCTTCATAAAATTCTAAAACTTTTGCATCAGTTAGCCATTTTGCTATTAATTGGTAATCTTGTATCTCGTCTTGCATTAGACGAATATATATATCTTGTTCTTGAATTAGCATATCTTAGACAGAATATTTAATTTCCATTTTAAAATATAGCCAGTAGGGTGCGCTATAGCGGTAGCCTAAGCAAGCCTTTATTAAGTTAAGTGGGTCAAACTTTGTTACAATGCACTCTACAAAACTGCCGTTGCAAAAAATATTAAGTAAAAAGCAGTTTGTAGAAATTACAAACCGCCTTCAATTCAACATTTATATAAAACTAATTGCCGCCTGATGTGACAGCTTTATGATGCGTGGCTGGATCTTCTGGCTTTCTGTGCCATTTGCCATCGCTGCCTTCTTCATATTCGTTTCTGACACTGTTCCAAGCAACATCACGAGCACCGTCCTCACTGAAACCATTGCTTTGAGCTGCATTGAATGCAGCAACAAAAATCTGTTGCGCGTGTTCAGGAAGTTGTTCTTTGATTTCCTGAGGTAGTTCATCTATTTGGTTGTAAGCCATAAACCTACTCCGATGATCTCAATTTAGGTTTATGCTAAAAAATTAGTTATGCTATTGCCTCTTTCTGTAAGTATATAACCGCAATTACTATACTTTTGATAGAGTATTTGCGTCTACCAGGTTATATAAACACTCCACTTTTCTGCCATCCTCGCACTCACACCTGGTACTCTTTCTAAATCTTGTAAAGATGTGAATTTTTGCTGCTGGCGAGTAATAATTATTTGCTGGGCTAACTTCTTCCCAACACCAGGTAGTGCTGCTAATTCTTCGGGAGTCGCAGTATTAATATTAATTGGTTCAATTATTTTGCTGTCATTTGATGTCGGACTATTAATTTGAGGACATTGTTTCGCTTCTGCGGCAATTTTCTGCTGAATTGTAGATGGTACGCCTAGTTGCACAGTAGTGTAAAGACGTGCAAATTCTCGCACATAATGAGCGGCAACCTTGGGATTTTTAATGATGATGACTGTCTCATCATTACCTGTATTGGCAGCTTCTGACCAATTATGTGAACCTGTAATTACTGTTTTTCCATCAATTACAGCAAATTTATGATGTAGTAAATCTCCTTTTGGTAATGTAGGCACACCTACAGAAGTAATCGGATTTTGCCAAGGTTTGTTATCTACTTCATATTTACATTTTTCACTGAGAGCTACCCCCATCATATCGAGGGCTTCACTATAATTACGATAGGCAAATTGTGGCTCAATTAAAGCCCGAACTACTACATTTTGTTGATGGCGATTTTCGAGAATATTAGCTAGACGTTGTTCAGAAAATACAAATAATGCCATGTCCACAGATTTAGTGGCTGATTCTAAAGTTTTGCCAATTAAACCATTACTACTATTAATCCAAGGTTGAGTGGGGGAAGTAGGCGAGAATTGCACAGTGATTGAACTTTCACCTAGAGTAATTGTTTTTGACGATCGCACTGGTTTTTGCAAGCCAAATTGACTGTCTGGTTTACCTCCTGGCCCGTCACCCCACATAATATTAAATTCTTCTGTGAATAAAGCTGCTAATTCTGGGCTGTCAATTTGTAAGAAGTTGTTGGCGTTGCCTAAACTGTTGGGATTACCAAAATCTCCAAACATATCACTGAAGGTAAAATTGGCAGAAGTAGCAATCACAATCTTATTGTCGATGATGACAAATTTATGATGCATCAAACTACTACCTTTAGAGCCATCGGCTGTATCGTCCAACCAAGGAATTTGAGCATTTTGTAACATTGCCAATGCATCTCTTTGGTTGATTTCTGCTTGGCTGAGTTGATTATCTTGATTATTATCTACAAATTTGAAAAATTCCTGATAACGTTCTCTTTCTCTTTTTTCTAATTGACGCACTTCACTGGCTGAAAAACTACTCCAAGGACGGCTATAGGTATTTTCTAAAATTACCCTGACTTTTACCCCGGCTTTTTGTTTATCTACTAATGCTTGGGCAACTTTGGGTAAACGCAATTCCTGTACAGCTACATCTACTGTGAATTTAGCTTGGGAAATTGCATCGACAATCTGCTGTTCTAAGTTATCTCCAAGGCGAGTTTGTTGGCGATAAGGTTCTGAAAATTCTGAAGACTCGCTATGGTTAAAGTTAACTTTAACAAATGGGTCTTGTGGTAAAGGTGCAGCACGGCGATTATAGGATTGGACTCGTTGACAAGCACTGAGGGTAAATATCAGTACAAAGATATAAAAAAAATACCTGAGGTGAGGAATAAGTTGCACTGTAATCTGCTAAAAGTGAATTGGGGGTGAACACATTTATAGTTCCCAAAAGAACCTGTGCTGAATTAATCAGAAAGATGAGTGTAAAAGTGGAACAAAAAACATTTACCTAAGTGAAATTACGCAGATTTTATCATACTTTGAACTCTTTCAAGAAGATATCAGCAGTCTATTGTCAGTGTGTGTTCTCACTATTACTAATCGTATGCAAATATATCTAGATTACAGTGCGACTACTCCCCCTCGGACAGAAGCGATCGCCGCCATGCAAACAGTCTTCTCTCAACAATGGGGCAACCCTTCCAGTTTGCATGATTGGGGACAACGAGCGGCAACAATTGTGGAACAAGCCAGAATCCAAGTAGCAGGATTAATTAACGCCCCAGTTCCAGAATCAATTATTTTTACGGCTGGTGGCACAGAGGCCGATAATCTGGCAATTATGGGCATTGCTAAGTTGTATGCTTTGCCCCAACACATAATTATTTCTAGTATTGAACATTCAGCCATTTCTGAACCTGTGCGATCGCTAGAAAGACGGGGATGGGAAGTGACGCGTTTGAGTGTGGATGCAAAAGGCAGAGTTAACCCCCTAGATTTACAAGCTGCATTAAGAAGTAACACAGTTTTAGTTTCTGTAATTTACGGTCAGAGTGAAATTGGTACAGTTCAAGCGATCGCAGAATTGGGAAATATTGCCCGCACACATGGCGTTTTGTTCCACACAGATGCAGTGCAATCTGTGGGACGATTACCAATTGATGTACAACAATTACCCGTAGATTTATTGAGTCTTTCCAGTCATAAGATATACGGGCCCCAAGGTGCAGGGGCATTGTATATGCGTCCTGGTGTGGAAATATTGCCCTTGCTGGGTGGTGGGGGACAAGAAAGGGGATTACGTTCTGGCACCCAAGCTACGCCGATAATTGCTGGGTTTGGTGTCGCTGCTGAACTAGCAGCCCAAGAAATAGTGAAGGAAACACCCCGCTTAATCAAATTACGCGATCGCTTGTTTGCCCTATTAGCTGATATTCCTGGTTTAATTCCCACAGGGGACATGGAACACCGCTTACCTCACCATGTCAGTTTGGCTTTAGAATCCGCCGATGGCAAAAAACTCAGTGGTAAAACTCTGGTACGACAAATGAATTTGGCTGGCATTGGTATCAGCGCTGGCTCTGCCTGTCACAGTGGTAAACTTAGCCCCAGTCCCATACTGTTAGCAATGGGTTATTCTGACAAAGTCGCCTTGGGAGGAATTCGCATGACCTTGGGGCGCGATACCACTGAAGCTGATATCGATTGGACGGCGATGGTGTTGAAGCAAGTTTTGCAGAGGCTAGCGGTGGATTTGTCTTTAGTGAAGCGTTAAATCCTGAATATTACATTTTTATTGATCGTGCTTACATCCCCACCCACAAGGGGATGTAAGCACGGCAAAATAAGGGGGTGACGCTCGTTCCGACGCTCGAAGACTCGCTACCGCTTCGCTATCGCTACCGCTTCGCTAACGATGCCCCTTATTTTGCATTATGTTTTTGGGTAAGCGCGTCACCCCGTTGTTTCTGAGTCTCAATATACCGCTTCACTGCTTCTTCCCTTGCTCCACCAACAGATGAGTAAAACGTACCGTCACTCCACATCCCTGAACCCCAAAAGCGACGTTTTTTGAGGTCTTTGAATGTATTAAATATATGCACAGCAGAAATTGATTTCATGGTTTTGGCGATTTCTACTGGTGCAGTTGTGTGATCTGCCTGTACGAATACATGAATGTGGTCAGGCATTATTTCCAATGCGTGAAGTATCCACCCATAGGTTTTACAAGTTTCCCCGATGATTCGTTTTAATTCTACTTCCACCGCACCTTCAAGGATTTGATGACGGTATTTGGGACAAAAAATGATGTGGTATCCCAGGCAATGTTTAGCATATGAACTTGATAGTATTTTCATATTTTTAGTGTATATCAATAAAACATATAAAATATGTGATATAGTAATTTTACACAAAAATGCCCAGCGATGCCGTTAACATCCTGGGCTTGGTCAACCTAGTGTTGGTAGGTCAACATGAAAATTCTACAGCAAATAACAGTAGGCGTTGCTCTTACGTCATTATGTCTTTCGGCTAGTGTTAAACCATCACAAGCCAACCCAGCAATCTTAGCTCCTGTGGCTTTGTGCGCTGGAACTGCGGGAGTGGGGTGTATTTTAGTCGGAACAGCGTTAATAGGTGGTGGTATCTACTATATTTGGCAAATTTCGGACGGACAGAGAGTTGCAGCAGACGCACAAGGCAACATATTCAGATCCGAATATTTAGAAGATCCAGAGGAGTTTGAAAAAGAGGTAATAGTCAATGTTTATGGATCATCACTTACTTTAGCTCAAGCTGAAGAAAGATGTAAAAGAGACGTAAGTTTGCATGGGCTTGAGTTTGTTCGTGTTCGCAGAAGGGCAAACGGAACTTTTGAATGTGTAGGCAAATAAAATGAAACAACAATTCTTACAAAATCCTGGTACGCATTTTGTACAAATGCCATGTATTGATACTGATTCTCAAGCAAATTTGCATAATGGAGTTATCTTAATTTGTCCGTTAAGCACTCAGCAATCAATAGAAAAATACTTGAAAACTGAAAGGCACATTGCTCATTATGAACTTGCAACTACTTATACTGTAGGGTACGAAGGGCAGGAAGATCATATTTGGGATTTTAGCCACTACGAAGCTTATGAACCAGCAAATACAAAACTTCCTTCACTAATTGTTCTTCGGTATCGTCGTAGATATTTTGAGCCTGTCAATCAAGAGCAGGTTATCAAAGATTGTATGAAAGAGAATGTAGCAACGGAGCTTCAAACAGCATAATGAAACGTACTGTTAGCATCCCAGTTAATTTACCATCAGAAAGATTTTTGCCTCTAATGAATCAGTGTGCAGAGATATTTAATGCACACGTTGACTGGGCTATTGCTAACAGTACCTACAACAAAAATAAGGCACACAAGGAACTGTATCACCTGTTAAGGGTTGAGTTTCCAAGTGTGCCTTCTGCCTTGTTACAGACAGTTCGAGATAATGCGCTTGAGGCAGTCAAAGCCACAAAGCGGAAAGTCAGAGCGTCGGCTTCTGGCGATCTGAACTTTCCAAGACAATTTAAAAGTATTCCCAAGAAAAAACCAACATCAGGATTAAGGTACGATAAGCGCACAATGACGCTAAGAGGGAAGCAATTAACTCTTAGTTGTATTGGTAAACGAGTCACCTTGATTCTTGATGTGCCTGAATATTTCAGAGAAGTTTTTGAAACTTGGGACTTTTGTGGAGCAACTGTCACTTATACCAAAAACACTCAGCAATTCTGGGTGAGATTGGTTTTCGAGACAGAAGATCCGCAACAAATAGCGCAAAGTCCGAGCCAAGGCTTCCTTGGATCGGAACTTTGTAAGAGAGAAGGACAAATTCAAGGAATTGACAGAGGCTTATATCACCAAGCTGTTACAAGTGACGGTCAATTCTTCAGTTCTTCTAAGATAAGAAAAGTACAAAGACGTTACTTATACAATCGTCGTCAACTCCAACAAAAAGGCACTCGTAGTGCCAAACGTCGCTTAAAAGCGATGTCTGGACGTGAGAAGCGGTTCATGCGGGATACGAACCATTGTGTAAGTAAAAAGTTAGCCAACCAACCAGGAATAGCGGTTTTTGTACTAGAGGACTTGTCCAGTATTCGCACACAGCGACGGGGCAAGAAAATGAATAAATGGTTGGGTAGTTGGGCTTTTTACCAACAAGAACAATTCCTAACTTACAAAGCAGAAGCATTGGGTAAACGAGTAGTTCACCAAGATCCTCGTTACACGTCTCAGAAGTGTAATATTTGTAAGCACGTTCGACGGACAAACCGCCACAAGTCTAGATTCCATTGCAAAAATTGTGGACATCGGACACACGCGGATCTCAATGCTGCCAAGAATGTCAGGGATGACTACATTCTCTCTTCTACCCAAGGGACAGAAGAGCAGGCATCAGTCAATATGCCGGATGTTTCGACCGATTCTCTCGGTCATTTACAAGCCCCATCCCCTTGTGGATGGGGCGTTTGACAATTCGCCATTCACTCTGATTCATCACTAGGACTTACGCAAAAAATATCTCAAACTCTGCGTCCTCTGCGTTAGCCTGCGGCAAACCGTACTCTCCGAGAAGCCTCGCTATGCTCGTCTACCGCGTCTACATTTTTCCGTTACCTGTGCGTAAGTCCTAATCACTTTCAGCAAAATTTACTTGCTCATAAAGGTCACTTAGTTGAATTTGAAAATCAATTGTGTGCAGCGATAAAATTGCAGATTCGCCTTCAATTTCGGTAAATAACCATTGACCTTCAGCAGTTTTTACATACTGCATTACATGATGTTGGTATTGGTCAATTAAAACATATTCTTTAAATTCCGGGATGGAGCGATAATATAAGAACTTGTCTCCTTGGTCGTAATTTTTAGTTGATTGAGATAAAACTTCCGCAATTAATGAGGGATTCATCACAGTAGTCGTATTAGTTCCCGTATAGACAGGTTCTTGTGCAATTACCATCACATCTGGATAGGTATGTTGACGGTAACGAGGTATCCACAACCGGACATCAGCTATATAAACGTCATATTGTCTGCCTCTCAAAGCTACCTTTAATGATGCAGCTAAATTCAAGGAAATTTTATTATGATTGGTAGTGCCACCTGTCATCGGGACTATTTCTCCATCGCGGTATTCGCTTTTAAATTCTGCCTTCTCTTCAAGTTCTAAATATTCTTCAGGGGTGTAATAGCGTTTTTGTGTTTGTAACTGCATAAATATACTACCTGTTCTTTATTAGCTGAAAATAGTAGTAATAAGATGATTACTTAATAATATTCTATCGAGTAATCCAGTTAAAACCATAACTCCACCCAAATCTGACACACACTGCTGCTAAAAATGCTGAAACAATGGAAGTAGATACTAAAGCACAAAATAAACTATGCCTGAACTGCCTAAGAGTCTTGAAGAAGCGATCGCTCAATCTCGCGCAGCCACCCAAGCTGCCCTAGCAGATGGCTGTACTCGCTTACAAGTTGAGTTCCTATTCCCAGAACTCAAACCCATGCCAGTTGCAGAACAATTTTTACCCCTGTTGACAGAATATGAATCCCGCTTGAAGGTTTTCTTCGCTGATGCTGGTGCTGCGGCCTTAGCCCGCCGCGATTGGGATGTACCATTTAAAATTTTGGATATTGGTACAGGCAGAGCTGATGCGGTAGGCGATAAAATTCAGCCAGAAGATCAAATTTTCTTATTTATTGCCCCCACTTCCGTAGAAGTATCCCAGCTAGAAAAGCTGTGTGTAGAAATAGGCGATCGCCCTGCAATTCTGTTAAATCCCCGTTTAGAAGATACTGGAGTTGTCGGTATTGGGTACGCAGCTAGACAAACTCGCCAGCGTTTCATTAATACTATTGAAACCTGTTACTACTTACGTCCTGTAGATGACCAAACGGCTGTATTTCGCTCTTACCCTGGATTGTGGGAAGTATGGGTAGAAACCAACAACGAGTATCAAAAAGTTGCCGAGTTACCCAAAAGGCCATCAGGCGATGAGTTAGATTTAATCCTGATGAAGGGACAGCCCCAAACAGGAACAGATGCAGCACCTACGAAAAAGCCGAGCATGTTTAAAAGTTTACAACGCTTTTTAAAGGCTTTGAGTAGTTAGGCATACCATTTCCTCATCTATTGGCGTACAGCTTAACCTCACCCCGCTAAAGCTGTGCTTTATCTCCCCTCTCCTTGCTAAGAAGAGGGGTTGGGGGTGAGGTTTTGATATGTACTTCATGCACCTGGAAACCGCCATATCGCAACTTAATGTGCCAGAGAAATTAAACTATCACATATTGGCAAACCGGATTTTCAAATAATCTTCTTCCATCTTTGCCCCTGCGGGTTGGAGTGCTGCTAAAGCCTGTGGCAAGACGAGGTTACGGCGGTGGTTACCAATGGTAATGTTTAATTCATCTCCAGTTTTACTTAGTTGAACCTGGTCTTTAGGAATTCCAGGCAAGTAAAGTTCTAAGCTGTATTGATTGTTTTCTTGGACTACTCTGATAGTTGTTTCTTTGTAATAAACCTGAGTGGGATCTTCATCTTTGTAAAGGGTTTCTTTCAACCGTTCTAATGCTGCCAAGCCACACATTTCTTCGGAGAAAAGTGGAACTTCTTTCACGGGCAGGGGGTGAAAGTTATCATGGATTTCTTGGCGATATTCTTGCTGATTTTCTTTCCAACGTTGGAAAAATGGATCTTGGACTTCTTGAGGAATAATGCGATTAGCTATTACTAAATCTGTTGCCACATTATATAGACTCAAATAAGCATGAGCACGGAGCGACTCTTTAATTACCATCTTTTCTGGATTAGTAACAAGGCGCACTGAGGTTTTAGTATTGTCGGTTAATACTTTTTCTAGAGCCTCAATTTGCTCATAAAACTCATAAGGTGCATCCATGACTTCTTTGTCTGGTAGCGAAAAACCCGCTATTGGTCGAAAAAGCGGTTCAACTAAAGGGCGGAGCGCTACCGAAATATTTTGAAAAGGTTTATAAAAACGGCGCATATACCAGCCACCGACTTCAGGCAAACTCAGCAGTCGCAATGCTGTACCTGTAGGTGCTGAATCGATAATTAAGACATCAAAATCACCTTCGTCATAGTGGCGTTTCATTCTTACCAAGCCAAAAATCTCATCCATGCCTGGTAAAATTGCTAATTCTTCTGCCTGCACTCCGTCTAATCCCCTAGCTTGCAAAACTTGGGTGATGTAACGTTTCACAGCCCCCCAATTTCCTTCTAGTTCTTGTAATGCATCAAGTTCCGCACCCCACAAATTAGGGCGAATCTCACGGGGTGCGTGTCCCAGGTCCAGGTCAAAACTATCTGCTAGGGAATGGGCAGGGTCTGTGCTTAAAACCAGTGTGCGATAACCTAGCTCTGCACAACGCAGTCCAGTCGCTGCGGCTACTGAGGTTTTCCCCACACCACCTTTCCCTGTCATTAAAATTACGCGCATGAATGATTCTGTCCTGTCTGAGGAATATTTACATTTATTTACAATTTAGCTCATATCAACTAATTTTGAATATGATCAAGTCTCCTAAGTCGCCCAGGACGAGACTTCGTAAAAGTAACGAGAGTTAAATATTGTGGAATTAATTCTGATTTCAGGGTGAGAAATGCTGCTTAACTACGTCTAAGCGTGAACAGTGCCAATAATCAATATGAGAAACAATCAAACCAACTGAGTTGAGACGTAACTCACTCCAGCCAGAGATAGAGATACGTGGTTTCCAAGGTAAAGGGGTATTCCAACTGAGTGTCCACTCAGTTTTAATTGTGTCTCCCAAACTTTGAATGTCATGCAAGTCCATTTTGGGATTTAAAAACCAAGTCTGGATAAAGCTGATGGTTTTTTTAAAACGTTCAACACCATGAAATTTATTTAGTGGGTCTTGGAAATAAACATCAGATGCGTAAATACTGTAAGTCTGATTAACTGGAAATCTTTGGTAGTCTTCTTTAAGGATTTGGATGAGTTTTTTTTTATCGTTTGTCATTTGACATGACCAATACACTATTTTGGATTTCAGATACAATGTTAAATTTCATCCCAGAGACGTTCTAATTGACGCCGCCACAAAACTAGTACTTGTTCTTGAGCCTCTGGAGTTTGCTCCATTTCTCCTAATAAACCTTCTTTATAAAAGCGTTCTAGGGTTTGCATGGTAGTGGGTAGTGATTGTCCCTGTTGCTTTGCTGCTTGGATAATTTTCCGGATGCGGCTTTCAATCAGTCGGTTAAAGACATCATTTAAACCAGCTTGATATAGAGATATAAGTCGAGCGATCGCATTAGAAAAATCTGCACTCACCAAAGTACTACTATGATGCTGATATACTCCCCACACTACCCCTTCATACAAAGCGTAGCGTACTTCTTGAGTGTCATCAAAATTGGCTTCGAGGAATTGTTCTAAAAATGGTTGAGCATCTTCTATTGGTACTATAGGCAGTAAAACTCGTAACCAAGTGTTGTCTTCAGCTAGCAGCACCAATAATCGGAAATCCGATGTATCTATTTGCCATGAGCCGGGAGCGATCGCACTCACAGCTTCTGCACTAAATATTTCTGTCAGCGTGCTGGCAATCTCTTCAGCTTTCATAAACTTTTATTTGCTTTAAACTAATGCACATTGTACATTAGACTCCTCATAGAGGTTTACACAATGCTAAGTAGTACATGTGAAATAGTTAAGCTGGAAATGAAATTAATTATGCCCAGTTAATTAATTAAGCGGTTTTAAAGAACCTAATAATTTCACGGACATGATCGAGAAATTGCCCATCGGTGGAAAGTTGGGCGATCGCATTTCTGGCTTCCCTCGCCAAACGTTCATGTTCAGTTTGATTTGTGGCTCGTAATTCTTCTACATTAGCGGCAATTCTGGCTAAATCTCGGCGAGTTTCTTCACTAAAGCGTTGTTGATTAGCGGGAATTGAGTAGTCCCGTTCTGGATCGAGTTGTTCTTCTAAACGCTCAACTTTTTGTTCCAATGCGTAGAAACGATTACGGAGTTCGAGAATATCTTCACGGGGATACTTCCATTCTTGGCGAATCATTGCCAACCGTGCGTATAAATATTCGTAGGCGCGGATCGATGGACGTAAGATAGTGAGTAACAAAGCTGCACCAGAACTGATATATCCTACAGCACTAATACCCGTAACCGCCAAGGTATAAAGAGCAACTGTTGAGAACAAGTGTAAAGATAGAGCCACCCAGAGCGATCGCTTGGCTAAAATTCTGACATATTTTAACTGTTTCTCATCTACTGGGATGCGTTTTTCTATTGACTGCGCGGCTTCTGCTAAAACTTCTTTAGCCTGAAAATGCACATTCCACGGTACGGTAACAATTACCAATAACCACCAAAAACTAGCGCCGCCGATTATCCAGTCGAGAAAATTACCACTGGGGATGTTGAACCATTGAAATATGCCAAAAGCGGCCAGCACCAAAACCACAATTCCCACAATGGAACTGACGAAAAAGTTGATATACATCTTGCTGTATCTTCCATAAAACCATTACCCCGATCATGACTTTCCTGGGCAGTTATACGGAAATAGATGTGATAGTTGTGATTTTTGCACACAGCAACTACAAGACAAGATAGCTACGCCAAATTGGCTGAGTTTCCTTGCTACTCTTGTCTGGAAGCAACAATCGCCAGCTTTTGCCTTCTCGCTGAATTTGCAGATAAACTTCAAACTGCTGTTGCAGTTGCTTCAACTGTCGCTCTGGTAACTTAATAACTAGATCATAGGTTCCCCGGACTCGGAAAGCTGGTAAATTTTCCACAGTTAGGGGTTGTTCTTGCTTAATTGCTAGGTGTTGGATTTCCAAGCCTTGAAAATCTAAATCCAGCTTTTGGTTGAGTTGCTTTTGGGTTTGTGCTAGCTGGAGTGCGATCGCTTTTTGCACTAACTTATCAGTCGGTAGTAGTCCAATAGTGCCACAAGCTGTCAAAAGTACCACTAAAATCCCTGTTAACACCAACCGCGCCATGTTATTTCCTAAATACCACTCTCCAGCGATAGTATAGCCGTAGATGACTCCAATTCTCGCATTTACCATGTCAACTCGAACTATAAATTTAGATCAGCAACTCTATAACTACCTCCTGTCAACTTCTGTGCGGGAACCAGAAATTCTCTCTCGTCTGCGCCAAGAAACTGCCAATCTTCCCCAAGGCGGAATGCAGATTTCACCAGAACAAGGACAGTTTATGGCTTTGCTGGTGCAGCTGATGGCTGCGAAAAAAACCCTAGAAGTTGGGGTGTTTACAGGTTATAGTTCGCTAGTCGTAGCCTTAGCACTACCTGCTGACGGTAAAATTATTGCAGCTGATGTCAGTGAAGAATTTACTGCGATCGCTCGGAGGTATTGGCAACAAGCAGGGGTAGCCGATAAAATCGACCTGCGGTTAGCACCAGGTATAAAAACTTTAGATCAGCTTTTAGCAGATGGACAAGCTGAGACGTTTGATTTTGCTTTTATTGATGCTGATAAAGGAAATTATGACGGCTATTATGAGCGAGCCTTACAATTGGTGCGTCCAGGGGGCTTAATTGCCATTGATAATGTCTTGTGGTCTGGACAAGTTGCTGACCCTCAAATTCAAGATGCAAGTACCCAAGCCATCCGCACACTCAACGCCAAATTACACCAAGACGAAAGAATCACACTTTCCCTAGTTCCGATTGGCGACGGCTTAACCTTAGCCCTCAAACGGCGTTAGTACCTTGTTATGTAAACCGCTCACTCATTTCACCTGGGATTAAATACCGTAATATTGACCTTACCCCCCATCAATAGCTATGTTGCTCACAGAGTAGCAAGGGTAATGGATTTAACTGTCCATTACCCTTGATAACTAAGCTAGAAAATTTAGAAATTATAGCCAATGCCTAAGGTTAGACCAACACTAGTGTCATTAAAAAATGCTGCATTCACAGCACCTGTGGCTGTAAATCGAGAACCTAACGGAACATCCACACCACCACTTAACAGAAAGGCTAGATCTGTGTCTCTGGTAGTGTCAATTGCCACACCAGCACCTATAAAAGGAGCAATGGAGAAGGTACGTCCAGCTGCTTGGGCAGTTGTTTGTGGAGCAAAATCTAAAGTTACTGGTATCAAAACTAGTGTATTGTCCCCAAAAATTGCCGACGGACGCAATGAAATATTACGTGTCAATCCAATTTTACTAATCACCGTAAAGTTACCTACACTCAGGGCATTCGTACCAGTTAAACCGATGTTACCACCAACCCCAATATAGCTAGGGCCGCCAAGGGTAGTTCTACCTGGTGAAACATCAGTAGTAGGAGTTTCTGTCGGTGGCTGTTGACCAGTGAGGGTGGGTGGTATCAGGACTTCGTTAATTGCATGGATGACTCCATTGCTGGCTTGGACATTTGCTTGGATGACTCTGGCATCATTGATGACAATTTGGTTGGCAGCTTGGTCAACCTTAACATTTATAGGTGCGTCTTCTAGGGTCTGTACTTGCCCAGTTGTCAGTTGATTGGCAGTTACTTGTCCAGGAAGCACATGGTATCGCAAAATCTTAATCAATGTTTCCCGGTTTTCTGGCAGTTGTAACTGCTGTAGCGTCCCAGGTGGTAAAGCCGCAAATGCTTGGTCAGTAGGCGCAAAAACTGTAAAAGGCCCCGATTGTTGTAAAGTCTCAGTCAAACCTGCTGCTTTTAACAAAGAAGTCAGGGTGGTGAAAGAAGTACTAGATGCAGCTAAAGAAACGATATCTGTGCCAGTGGGAGTAGTGCCAGGAGTTCTACCCACAATATAGTTACTGGCGGCAACATTGCTAGCCAAGGGTTGCAACTGTCCCTGTCTCACTAAAGCTTGATACAAAATTGCTGCGGCTTCAGCACGGGTTAGCGGCGTTAGGGGGTTCAGTTGTTGGACATTGGGATAGTTGACAACAATATTTGCTTGTGTTGCAGCTGCGACGTTATTCACGGCATAGCTAGGAATTGCGGTAGCATCTGTGTAGTAAGTATTGAGAATATTAGATGCACTATCGCTAGTCGCTAAACGCAAGCCACTGGTTAAAGCCACCAGCGCTTCTACCTTGGGGATTTGCTGATTGGGACGAAACACATTCCCCGGATAGCCTGAGAGAAATCCAGCTTCATAGGCTGCTCGAATGGCAGCGGCCGCCCAGTAGTTTGCAGGCACATCACTAAAGCCACCTGCACTCAACTGTCTAACTGGACTTTGGTTAAAAGCTTTTTGAATTAGTACGGCAAATTCAGCACGAGTTACAGGTTGATTTGGCCTATAAGTACCATCAGGAAAGCCTGTGATTACATTTCTGGCAGCTAGGGTTTGAATGAATGGACTTGCCCAATAATCTGCACTGATATCAGATAAATTGCTGGTAGCAGCCGGAGATGGCACTGTATCTTGAGATAAAGCTGGGGCAATAATGAATATGGGAGTTACTGTAGTGGCTGCAATCCCTAGCCCTAACAAAGTACCTCTGACTGATGAACGACGAAAGAAACTACACATGAAAATGTCCTCCTGAAAATTTAAAACTATCTCTCAGATTTGTTGATTGATTTTTGGTAAATACTGTCGTAAAGGCAAGTAGTCACAAATCCTTACAGGATAGATTGTTAGTGTGACCTCTCCCTTAAATTTGCTATTGAGCAGCCGTCTCATAATTTTGAGCAAGGCTAAATGTACTCTGATTCCGCAGCATGAGTATAGTATAAATAGAGTTAAATGTGTAATTCTCTTACAACTTTATTTTTAGCCTCTTGTTGCCATTCAACAACTAGCTAACGGCTAGACTTGCAGAAAAAGTTTTCACTCTTTAGATAGTTGTCTACCGTGGTAAATCACCCATTTATAGACGAGATCGAGTCAGTAAATTTAAAAAATTTGTAATTGATTAGCTGCGATGTGTTGATCAAAATCAGTGGACTGAGTTTTTTCCAAAATCCTATTGTTAGTAATTTTATGCAATAAGAAAAGACTAATTTATATTAAACGCGGAGATACGCTGAGGTTTGCTCAATTTTATTAGCGATTTGGTCAGTGCTTCAGCAGATTAGGAATTGCTATCAATAATTAACCATATTTTCGATATAAATTACCTATTTAGGGATAAGTGATTAGCTATGGCAATCCTATTTCAGTTGTGAAAAATATCGGTTTTGGCTGTTGACTGTCAACGGTTAATAGTCAACAACCCTACATGTAAGATTTTACAAATCATTTAGGATTGCTATATGAAATAATCAATCAATTTAGGCGATCGCCATTCTTATAACTGCCTATTTGCTGAATAGCTGTTCGTCACATATCTCGTTCAAGCTGGCTCTTTCATCTACATAGATAGCGATCCCGCTTCACAAACTATCTATAAAGTAATCATAAAGTTTCTGCAAAAGCTATCTCAATACTTGGACATTCAAGATAACTGTACTTACAATCAAGTACGCAATCCCGATATTAGGTAGACTAGACAAAAGATGAGTACCCTTATTCAAAAGGTACAGAATAAGTTTCTTAGAAAGATTTATGATATGCCATTTTGGCAACATCATGCTGAACTTGAGTATCAGACAGCAGTGAGACAACATGTTGCTAATTTGCCTGTGCTTTCGAGTGCTGATATGAACTTAGTTGAGACAATCAGAAGTGAAGGAGTTGTGATTACTTCTTTAACAGCCTTGGGAATTCCTTCTAGCCATCAGACGTTCCAAGCAGCAAAAGACCTGATGCCTAAAATCCCACCAAGTATTACAGGTAATAAACATGAATTTGTTGTTCATGCTAGTTCACAAGAAATAATGGTATATCCTGAGATTTTCTTATGGGGAATAGAATCACGTTTAATCAACATAGTAGAAACTTATGTTGAATTACCAGTAGCCTATCACGGGGCATATTTTCGGAGAGATATCGCTAATCAAGTTGAGCAAAAATCAAGGCTGTGGCATATAGATAAAGAAGATAAAAAGGTACTAAAAGTTATCGTTTATTTGCATGACGTAAACGAAGACAGTGGCCCTTTTCAATATATTCCACAGTCTTGGACTGCAAAGTTGGCTCATTCACTGAAATATCGTCATGGCTATATCCAAGACAAAACAATGCAAGAAGTCGTTTCTCCTTCGCAGTATCAATCTTGCTTGGGTGCTGCTGGCACGGTAGTCTTAGCTGCTACTGGTAGTATCTTTCACCGAGGAAAGTTACCTGTAGCTTCAGATAGATTTGCGCTTTTTTTTGATTACACTTCCACAAGACAACAATCGTCTCATCACACATCATCTTTACCCAAGGATGATTTATTATCGCTGTCCAAAAATCTTTCAGAACAACAAAGAAAGTGTTTGTTTTGGGCATAGAGGAGCCAGCGCCGTGGGCGGCTTCTCGGAGAGTGGCGACTGGCGTCATGGGGCATTGGGAGAAATAACTCATGACCCTTGACCAACTACGAATTACCCCAATACCAACTCGGTACGAACTACCCCTGCGCGTTGATGGCGGGCTGACAGTTTAACTTGACTACCAAGGGGCGCATGTACCACCCATTCTACTTTTGCCCGGTCGTTGGTAGGGTCGCTTTGTCGCCTACTGGGAGATGAGGGTTTATAGGCACGTCCTTCTAATTGACTCAACTCTACACGGGCTGTTCCAGTTGCCAAAGTAGCACCAGCAGGTAACTCAATTTCACATATACAGCCTCGCACCAATTTTTTATCTAAGGCTTTTTGCGTGACATAAGTAGGTAGCCAGCCTGTATTTTGAATAACTAACTGCACCTGATAAAAGCTATCACCCAAACTATGAACACTGGCTGCGTAAATTTCTAAGCGGGGAGAAATTAAGAGATGCCAAACTAACCATTCAGGGAAACGGGCAATTTCTTTTTCGAGAAACTCTCCTGGTGGATTTGTCCAAGAATATATGGTGTTCCAACCGCCGAGTTCAATTTGTCCAAGTTGGGGATGGTTGAAGGGATACCAATCTACATAACCCTTACCTGCGAGTTGTGCGTCGTTCCAATTCAGCAGTTTCAGGTCGTCTTCTAAGGGGTGTTCCTGATACCATTCCACGTGTTTATAGTTGGTAATTCCTGCTTGAGTTTGGGGACTCCAAACTTCTACTGTCCAGGAAAATAGTCCTTGATAATCATAAGCCCAGTCATCTAAGGTTCCCGTGACGAAATCTTTAGGGTGATAACGGAAGTCATGAAAGGCAGAGATAGCAGGATATTCAGTTAATTCAGTGCCTTTTGCACCAATTTTTTGGTATGTGCAAAGATCATTAACAGGGAATTCTTCATCGCTGTGGTAACTGTAGGGGCGGATGAGGACACCGCCATTAGTATGAAAAGCGATCGCTCCCGTAATATTAGTATGGCTAGTAATAAATTCTACAGTGGCTCTAACTTCTGTCTCAGATGTGGGATAGGGGCCAGCCCCTGGCTGCTGATGTTCTTGTCGCCACATAGCAGGAAAGTTGCGGTTCAGGTCTAATCCTTCTTGGGGTGGTTGGACGTGAATTTGTACGCCATCATAATTTTCTATCCGTCCTTCTGGTAACAGGCGGTAATATTGACCTCCTGTTTCTGTTGGTTCTCGACGCACTAACAGGCGTGGTTCTATGGGGCAAATTTTCCAAGCACCGTTAGCATCAGGGATTCGCATCAATAAAACCCGGCCATCGCCGTCGATATCTTCCATGACTAACCCTTCATTATCTTCTCGATGATTAGGGTAGGGACGGGTAGAGGAACGCAGAAATTTTGGTTTGTCTGCCAACGCCAACTCAGCACCATCAGGGTTGACACGGGGACAAATGTAAAATGTGCGCGTGTCTAAACAACGGGTAATTTCTGGGTGAGTGCCGTAGGCGGTGACTAATGTTTGTAAGAGGTACAGACAAACACTCGATGGTGCTAATTCTGTGGCGTGAATGTTAGCATCAACCCAAAGGGCAGGTTTTTCTTCAGCTAATCCTGTGGCGGAGTTGGTAACTGTTAATAACCAGATGTCGCGTCCTTCATAACTCTTGCCGATGCTGGTGATGCATATCAAGTAGGGAAATTCCTCGGCATAGGCATGGAGAATGCGCGTCAAGTCTTCGTAGCGGTAATATTGATCAAAATGAACATCTGGCATAGCCACCCTCTTATTCGCCAGTTGTGCATCATCTACAATACCACTGTATCTGCTAAAAAACGGATGGGTTAATTTTCAGGGCGACGGAATTGCATAACTCGGCGATCGCAATTAAAATCTAACATTAAAGTTGGGAACCTTACTGCGGCTTTAGCTCAAGCACATAGTTTTCAAATACACGGATTTCATGTTGACGAAAAATAAATGCATTTCCTATAAATTTTCAACCGTAGTTGCTGATAATCAACCACGGTTTTCTGATGAAATTAGAATAGTTCAACGTGTCAAAATAATCTTTGCCATTCAACCCCGAAAAATAAAATCTTTATCCCACAACCTCATCCGTGAATATATTCTGCACCCATACACAAAAGTCAATGATCTGCGTACCCAAGTAGAAACAACGGCAGTAGCAGAGGTTTTGCATGGCAAAATTGATTCATTGATCAAAGCTTATTTACAAGTGACGGCCAAGAATTTGCCCAACTAGAGCTAAAATCAGAAATACATCAAAAGTAATCTGCCAAAATCTCATTAAAGCGCTCCAACTTGAGCAACCACTATGGATGTCCTAGAAATCAAACGCGAAATTGAAACGTTGTCTAGTCGCCTGGGTAAAACCCAGGACTATCTTTGACGTACCTGCACTAAAAGCCAAAATTCAAGACCTCGAACAAATCTCAGCCCAACCAGAATTTTGGGATGACCAAACCCAAGCCCAACAAACGCTGCAAGAACTCAACGACCTCAAAGCCCACCTAGAACAGTATCATCAGTGGCACGTCAACCTGGAAGATACCAAGGCAGTTGTGGAATTGTTGGAGTTAGAAACCGACGAGGGATTACTGCAAGAAGCAGAATCTACCATCACCAAGTTGAATCATGAACTCGACCAGTGGGAATTACAGCAGTTATTGTCTGGTACTTATGACGATAAAGGGGCAGTATTGACAATTAATGCTGGTGCTGGTGGCACTGATGCTCAAGACTGGGCATTTATGCTGATGCGGATGTACACCCGTTGGGCAGAAGCCCACGGCTACAAGGTAACTCTAGCGGAAGAGTCTGAAGGTGACGAAGCAGGCATTAAGTCAGCAACCTTGGAAATTACTGGACGTTATGCCTACGGCTACTTACGTTCGGAAATGGGTACACATCGCCTAGTGCGGATTTCACCTTTTAATGCCAACGGGAAGCGTCAAACCAGTTTTGCTGGGGTAGAAGTGATGCCCCAAATCGACAATTCCGTACAACTAGAAATTCCCGAAAAGGATTTGGAAATCACTACAACTCGTTCTGGTGGTAAAGGCGGGCAAAACGTCAACAAAGTAGAAACAGCTGTGCGAGTGGTTCACCTACCCACAGGCCTGGCCGTGCGTTGTACAGAAGAACGCTCCCAGCTACAAAATAAAGAGAAAGCCCTTGCCCGTCTCAAAGCGAAGTTGTTAGTTATTGCCCAAGAACAACGTGCCCAAGAAATTGCCGAAATTCGGGGCGATATGGTAGAAGCTTCTTGGGGTAACCAAATCCGTAACTATGTATTTCACCCATACCAAATGGTGAAAGATTTGCGTACCAACATTGAGACAACTGCAATTGGCGATGTCATGAACGGCGACTTAGACACCTTCATCCAAGCCTACCTCCGCCAGGAAAATCAGCTAGTGGATAGTACTTCGGACTAATTTGTCATTTGTCATCATGTAGAGACGTTGCAGTGCAACGTTTCTACATGGGTCAAGGGTTAATGCCCAATGCCCAAATGAGCAAATTGGCAATTTTGTCCTACATTAGCTGTTACATTTATATATATAAAAGAGTTTGTGATCAAATCATCATGAGCAACTCTCCTGCTAAGGAACCTCAACCAAGCTACGTAAAACTCGCCATGCGAAACATGGTACGCAAGGGAGGAACTTCTCTGAAACATTTTGCGTTAACTACTATAGGTCTGTTAGCCGTGTTTGTCGGTCTTGCTTACCTCACCCATTGACAAAAAACCAAAACCCCAAACGCCCAGGAGACTCTGTAGTTGGTGCAAGTTGAACTAGATGTGCAGAATTGTTTTGATGAGTCTTCCCCAGAAACTGCCGTAAATTTTGGGGAATCTCTTGCACCTCTTGCTACTGAAACATGGGAAAGCTGGTTTCATGGTTGGGTGGAAATACTAGAGTCTGATCTGCCAACAGCGTCAGGCTACGAAATTGGGTTACGTTTGACAAACGATGCGGAAATTCAAACTTTGAATGCTCAGTTTCGTCAGCAAGATAAGCCGACAGATGTGTTGTCTTTTGCGGCTTTGGAAGTAGACTTACCTCAAAATGAAGAAATGATGACTAATGTGCCTTTGTATCTCGGTGATATCGTGATTTCCGTAGATACAGCACAACGTCAAGCGCAACAGCAGGAACATAGTTTGACAACTGAACTAGCTTGGTTAGCGGCTCATGGCTTACTACACCTTTTGGGTTGGGATCATCCTGATGAAGAAAGTTTGATGAGGATGTTAGAACAGCAAGTAATATTACTGAGGGCAATAGGTATTGCTGTTGACATAGAATAAATTCTGACTGTGTGCGTCAACTTTTGAATGTTTAGTATTTTTTTTATAATACTTCTGTAGGAAATTGCCTAAAAGTTCATCTGACCATTAGAATCGGCGAATATTACCACCTTTTCGACTCTGTTTCTGGATTTTTAAAGCCTATGTCCCAACGAGTTTCTCCTCCACCAACAACCAACTGCTTACCAACACTTGTTACCAGCGAAAGGCGATTCTCTTGGCAAGTTGCCTCTAACCTCTTCGTGAGTTTTAAGTATGCTTGGGCTGGAATTGTCTATAGTTTCCAAACTCAACGCAACTTTCGTATTCATGTAAGTGTAGGTACGTTGGCGATCGCCTTAAGCATATTTTTACATCTCCAACCTGTAGAAATCGCAGTTATTGGTATAACTAGTGGTCTAGTTTTGGCTCTAGAGTTGATCAATACAGCCCTAGAGTCCCTGGTTGACTTAACGGTGAAGCAGACGTATCACGAGTTAGCAAAAATTGCCAAAGACTGTGCTGCTGGTGCTGTACTGGTTTCGGCTCTAGTAGCAGTATTGGTAGCAGGCATACTTATATTACCTCCCCTGGTGATTTTCATTACTTCAACTTTCTAAAACTCCGTCTAGTACCATTTTGATGGCAAAATTACTCTTAAACGTGTAGCCAATGATCAATACCCAATATGAGGGTTTGGTTTTTTGACTCCAGGCTGGGTGGATATTTTTCCCCACAACCAAATGTCTGGTGATTTTTGGTAACTTGACCACGTTTAAAGCAGTTCAAATTTGGTGACAATTAAACAAGATGGTAAGAGTGGTAGAAACCTGGAGTTATCAGCCGTGATTATAGTTATAGATAATTATGATAGTTTTACCTATAATTTGGTGCAGTATCTGGGAGAACTCGCAACAGAATTCCCGGTAGCCAAGGATATTCAGGTTTTTCGCAACGATAAAATATCCATAGATGAGATTCGCGCCTTAAATCCTGAAGTTGTGGTGATTTCTCCTGGGCCTGGTCGCCCGGAAGATGCAGGAATTTCCCTTGATTTGATCGCCCAGTTGGGTTCTAACTTGCCAATCTTGGGCGTATGTTTAGGACATCAAAGTATTGGTCAGGTGTTCGGTGGTAAAATAGTCCCGGCTCCAGAATTAATGCATGGCAAAACTTCTCAGGTGTCTCACACCGGAGTAGGAGTTTTCCGGGGATTAGACAATCCCTTAACTGCAACCAGATATCATAGTCTGGTAATTGACCGCGAGACTTGCCCTGAAGTGTTAGAAATCACCGCTTGGGTTGAAGACGGCACTATTATGGGGGTGCGACACCGGAACTATCCTCACATTCAAGGCGTCCAGTTTCACCCAGAGAGTGTCCTGACATCTTCAGGTAAACAGCTACTGCGAAACTTTCTAGAAGAATTACAGTCGAGAGAGTAATTAATGAAACGACGACAGTTGATGGGCTATGCTGGGGCGGGGTTGGCAACAGCTGTTTTTACTACCTTAGGTTCTCAATTCCAAGCTGACGCACAATCTAGCGGTTTATCAGTTCAGTGGTTGGGTCATACTTGCTTTCTGTTTACGGGTGGTGGTGTGAAAATTCTCACCAATCCATTTCGGACAGTTGGTTGTACAGCTAAGTATCGTCTACCCAAAGTTAAGGCAGATTTGGTACTAATTAGCAGTCAACTGCTAGATGAAGGGGCTGTAGATGGATTACCGGGAAATCCCAAGCTGATTTACGAACCAGGAGTTTATGAGTTTCGAGGCATTAAGTTCCAAGGAATTGCCATAGACCACGATCGCAAAGGTGGTAAGCAGTTTGGCCAAAATACTGCTTGGAGTTGGAAGCAAGCGGGAATTAATATCTTACATTTAGGGGGAGCAGCTGCCCCTATTTCCTTGGAGCAAAAAATCCTCATGGGGCGTCCTGATGTAGCGTTGATACCAGTGGGAGGAAGCGCTAAGGCTTACAATGCCGAGGAAGCAAAGCAGGCTGTACAGGTGTTAAATCCTAAGTTGGTGATTCCCACTCACTACCGTACCCAAGCAGCAGACCCAGATAAGTGTGATATTTCACCATTGGATGAATTTATCACTGTGATGCAGGGGATGACAGTGCGTCGTAGCGATAGTGACAGTGTTAGTATTAGCACTGGCACTTTACCGGAGAATGGTATAATTCAAACTTTAAGTTACAAATTTTAACTCATCAAAATGAGTTTCCGGTCTAAACCGGAAATTTATTTCACGGCGCTTAACCGAATAGTATTGAGATGAAATCTAGCTTGCTTAATTTTGAATTGGTATGAGAGATTTGTCGAATTGTTGAAAGCTGTATGCGGTAGATTTGCCTTGATCTGCGATTGTGTTCTGCATTCAGAATAAAAGTTGATTATGGTTGAGATTCCCGATTTTGGCAAAAAGTCGGGAATCTTGCACTAACTAGGCAAAGAAAATCTTAAACAGTAACCCACTTACGGAAAGGAACACCATCTTCTCCGACTACAGGATTACCATCTTCTCCTAAGACTATGGGAGAAAGCCTATCTGTCTCGGCGATCGCTGTCTTCACTACTGTGGTACCATCTCCAGTGGTTGTCCAAATTTCGTCTGCGCCTGTTTCATAATTGCGCCAGTAGATATCAGACTTACCATCGTTGTTGAAATCGCCAAAGGATGCCTTCCAATTTCCAGAAGTAGGTGATAGGAAGGTTTCACTAGCAATTGCTGTACCATCAATTAGCCAAGAGGTGTTTGCACCGGTTGACTCATTGCGCCAGAAGATGTCAGTCTTACCATCACCGTTGAAATCAGCAATGCTAGCTTTCCAGCTAGAGTCAAGGCTGGTGAGAGAACCTGTAGTGAAGAAAATGTTATTGGGTAGTAAGGAGTTAGTCTGCCAAATGGTGTTCTCACCAGTTGTCTCATTGCGCCAGAAAATGTCAGTCCGGAAATCACCGTTGAAATCGCCAACGCTAAAAGCCCAGTCTGGAGATTGTGATTCCAGTGAACTTGCACTCACCTGTGTACCATCCATAAACCAGGCGCTGTTCTCACCTGTGGTATTCCGCCAGAAGATATCAGTCTTACCATTACCGTCGAAATCGACCAAGGTAGGAGTCCAGCTGGTGTCAACTGATTCAAGAATGGTAGCATTGACAACTGTTGTCCCATCCATCAGCCAAATCGCGTTTTCACCTGTGGCATTATTACGCCAGAAAATGTCGGTTTTGCGATCGCCGTTGAAATCGCCAATTAATGGACTCCAGTTGGGATCAACTGTATCTAGAGTCACTGCATTGGCAATTCTGGTGCCATCCATCAATAAAAGGCTGTTCTCACCGGTAACATTATTACGCAACAAGAAGTCAGTTTTCCCGTCGTTGTTGAAGTCACCAATTTTGTAACCTGTGGTGGATAAGTCAACAGTTCCCAAAGAACCTTTGGAAGCAACGTTTGTACCATCCATCAACCAAACCACAACTTCACCGGTTTGAGAATCAATCCAGATTTTGTCTGCTTTACCATCACCGTTGAAATCAGGAACGATCGCCGGGCTGGTTAAATAAGGATTAGGATTAGGGTTTGCACCGCCAAATAGAGACTGTGTAGATGGAGAAGACTGGGTATTTGCTAAAGCTTGTGAAGAACTGCTACTAACAGGTTGATTGCCATTACTGATATTAAAATCATAATCTAGCCATCTTAAAGATGTTGTTGATTTTGTATCTAATGAGCTATTTGAGTTCTGAGTCAACTGCGAGTATGAACCGTTTTGTTGTCCAGACATGGTAGTTTTTTATGTTTGTTCGTCCTCAAATTTATAGCTTTGTTGATCAATGCATTTCTGTTATTAAATAACATTTTCTATGATTTGTTTTTTATTTAATAAACCTTTTGAGTTTTTAAATGTTAGCCTTTGCAAACAAATATTTGTACGCTATATGTAAAAGATTTTATTGTTACTTTTAAATCCAAAATAACCATTTTTATCTTGAAATCATGATGCTGATCCTAAATAAAACATATCTGTTTTGAGAATCATATAACAATCCGGTTTGATTTTTTAACTTATTTGCGTGATGGACGAAGCGCGATAGATATAGGACTCATATTTGATTTTTGAAAAACACGTAGGGTGTCTTATCGACAAGAGTACGGCACCATTTTAAACGGTTTGGTGCGTTAGACTAAAGTCATGACGCACCCTACAAATACTTAATTTTTTTGAGAAATCAAACCGGGTTCCTATAGATATAATCTATAGTTACTAATAGTTAAGATATCAGTAGATTTTGAGATATAAAGTAGCTATGCAGGCAGAATATCGGGAACGTCGTCAGCAAGTAATGTCAAAAATTGGCAACAGTACTGCCATTTTTCGCAGTGCGCCAACGGCAGAACAGGCTTATCGTCAAGACAGTGATTTTTTCTACCTGACTGGTTTTAATGAACCGCAAGCGGTGGCTGTGTTGGCACCTCATCACCCAGAACATAAGTTTGTGCTGTTTGTCCAACCCAAAGATCGGGAGAAAGAAGTTTGGACTGGCTACGTCTGTGGAGTGGATGCAGCAAAAGAGATTTACGGTGCTGATGCAGCCTACCCGATCGCTGAATTGGATGAAAAGTTACCCCAGTATTTAGAAAAAGCCGATCGCATTTATTATCATTTAGGACGCGATCGCAATTTTAATAACACAATCTTGAACCATTACCAGAGTTTATTGCAAACTTATCCTAAACGCGGTACAGGGCCGACTGCTATTGAAGATACTGGCTTGATCCTCGGCAGCATGAGACTGATTAAGAGTCCATCAGAATTAGAATTGATGCGTCAAGCAGCTGCGATCGCAATTGAAGCACACAATCACGCCAGAGAATTCGCCGCACCTGGACGTTATGAGTACGAAATCCAAGCAGAGATAGAACACATCTTTCGGCGACGAGGTGGTAATGGGCCAGCCTATTCTTCCATTGTGGCTTCTGGGGCGAATGCTTGCGTCTTGCACTACATCGAGAATAACCGCCAGATCCAAGATGGAGACTTACTATTGATTGACGCTGGTTGTGACTATAGTCATTACAACTCCGATATTACCAGGACATTTCCAGTCAACGGTAAGTTTACAGCCGAGCAAAAAATACTTTATGAGATTGTACTAGCAGCACAGAAACAAGCGATCGCCCAAGTGCAACCAGGTAACACCTTCAAATCAGTCCACGATACCGCCGTGCGTGTGATCACCACAGGACTAGTGGAACTGGGAATCCTCACAGGTGAAGTTGGCAAGTTAATCGAAGAAGAAAAATATAAACCATATTATATGCACCGTACCAGCCACTGGTTAGGCTTGGATGTCCATGATGTCGGTGTTTACCAACACGGTGACGACAAACCCCAAATTCTGCAACCAGGACAAATACTGACAGTGGAACCAGGACTTTATATTGTCCCTGATACCAAATTAGCAGAAGACCAACCAGAAACAGACTCCCGATGGGTTGGTATTGGGATTCGGATTGAAGATGATGTGTTGGTTACAGCCACAGGACATGAAGTATTAACTGCGGGAGTTCCTAAAGAAATACAGGAAATAGAAAGATGAATCAATTCAAAATTCAAAATTAAAGACAGCCACCCACCAGGAGCGTAAAGCCTGTGGCACAGCTTCTCCTAGCGGAGACGCTGTGCGAACGCTTAGAGCGTAGCGAGACGCAGTACGGTTTTGAACCTAGCTTTTTCCTATAAAAAAGCAATAGGTCGTAGGGAATATCCACAAGTCTTTGGTTTATGGAGTCGCCTGGTTAGTATTATGGCAATAGTAAGCGATCGCTTGTAGTAGTCTGTCAATTTTGTTTTGAGGGATTTTTGGTGGCTCACGCGGGCAAGATGCCCGCACCACAAGAAAATTGTTGGGAGCATCCCAATTTTGCAAAAATAAAATTTGTAGTGGGAGCATCTTGCTCCCTAATGTCCAGGAAGCGGGCTAGAGAGCCATCACTACAAAAAAATAAATTTACACATTTGGGATGCTCCCAAATTGTTTGCCCCATTTTAGCCTAGACACGCCACTACACATACTGAGATTTTTTCAGATATCAAATCGGATTCCTATATTTTGCTATTTTGATATTGGTTGGGAGGCAAAGACTATCACCATCCAACTCAAATTAGCACTAAGACAACTAACCAAAAAGTGACTAATAATTCAGATTTCCATTGACTACGAACACAAAATCATTAAAGGGGGTTGGTACTGTATTCCCTCGTGATTCCAGCTTTGACTCGCACAATAGCTGGTATCTAATGTTGTGGTATTCGTTAAAAAAGTTTGATGGTTGCAGATGAACATAGGAATAATCGAGCATTATAGTAACGGGTTTTTAGAAGTTGTGCCAGAGGGTGAAAGTAGCGACTATTGGCAGATTGCAGCCATACATATTGATGGTAAAGCCTTTTGCCCTACTCCTCGGCTTTATCGTTCCGAAAAGGTGGCATTCGCAAAAGCTGCACAAATTTATGATTGGATAGCTGACTACCAACCAGAAATCAGTGATGGGACTTGTTACTGCGCTGAGTTGAAACTTATCCTCTGGGCGATCGCTTCGCAGAGTTACTAACTTTGTGCTAGTTGTTGTATAAGTTGCAGGAGATTATTTTCAATTTTTTCCAGGGCTGCTGCGGGCGATGTTTGATCTATATCGTGGACTAGCCAGTATTCAATTTTATCTACCCATTGGGGAAAGCGCTCATTCATCAGTGGACGATGTTCTGATTCATCTAGCGCAATAATCCTCACGGCTGCTTGAAAATCTTCTTCAGTTACTCGCTTGGGAAAACGCTCATCATCAGGTATGGTCACTAACCGTAATGCTAAAGCCTCCGCCGCGTAAGAGGAAATTGCTCCCACATTATTTGTACCATGTTCCAGCCCCAACCCTCGTGAATCGGCTTGCCAATCTAACCCCTGCTTGCTAGCCAACCAATTAAACAGGTTTTCTGCAAAGCGGCTGCGGTAGTAATTGCCTGTACAAAGAAATAAGATTTTATTCATGAGACTAACCCGGTTAAAAGACAAACACACGGGCTTTTTAACTCGTAAATGGTTTAATTGCAAGATGCACAGGCTACTTTTGACAAATTCTAGTGTTTAGTGCTTTAACTGGCATAGCGATCGCAACTACCGTCTTGATGTCTTCAGTAAGATTACTATATATGCGATCGCCACCCTAAAGTCTGCGATTTTCAGCAAAGAAACAAAAAATCACTATTAAATGTCTGTTGGACAAAGAGGGATAAATAGGGGTATCAATCGGCAATGTAGCTGGGAGTTATTACTATCCCCTGGAATACCTCACTACAAATAACTTTTATTTAATCAGGCATATAGGCTAAATATTATGCGAGTTTCTTCTGCTGCAATTTTTACATTAGCGACTTTGGCGGCTAGTAATGTCACTCAGCAAGCTATAGCTGCAACTACCGAAACTACTACACCGTTAGCAAAAGCGGATAACTTGGTAGTACCAGTAATTGAAGAAACACCAGTCAAGATAGAAGCGGTTTCAGCACCGGAAACTTTAGTTACTCAGCAATTTTCGCCAAATCCTAGTGTCAAGAACAATCCTCCAGTTGTTTTAGCGCAAAAAATTGAGGCTAATTCCCCCGTCGTTCTCCCGCCCTCTTCCATTACCCCACAACCCCCCACCTCTAACATCATCACTGGTAATGATTTAGTTGTCACAGCTACAGATGTGCAAATAGTGGGTGCAAATCCAGAATTGCAGCAGGTTATTCGCCAGATAATTAAAACGCGTACAGGGGGAGAAACCAGTGAAAGCCAACTGCAAAGAGATGTGGCGACAATTTTAGAGACAGGTTTGTTTGTGAGTGCCAATGTCAATAGCCGCACCACTCCCAACGGTTTGACTGTAGTGTATCAGGTGCAACCAATAGTAGTGCGATCGCTGCAACTTTCCGGCGCTAAAGCCCTCACCTATCAAGTAGCTCAAAAACAGTTACAATCTCAAATTGGTCAGCCTATTAGTCCTGCTACACTCCAGCAAGCAGTGCAGCAACTGAATAAGTGGTATGTTGATAATGGGTATAACCTGGCACGGGTGTTATCCATTCAACCCAACCGTCAAGGTGTGCTGACGTTGAATGTCGCCGAAGGCTTGGTGGGGGATATCAAGTTTCGCTTTATCAACGATGAAGGAAAAACCGTTGATAGCAAGGGTAATCCAGTTACAGGACGTACCAAGCCAGATTTCTTAAAGCAACAACTCCAACTCAAGCCTGGTCAACTGTTCCAAGAAAATGTCGTCAGACAAGATGTACAGAAACTATATCAACTCGGTTTATTTGAAGCTGTCAATGTGGCTCTAGAAGGGGATGCAACCAAACTTGACTTAGTTTATGAACTCAAGGAAACCGGGGCTAGGGCAGTGAATGTGGGTGGTAGTTACAACTCAGACCAGGGCTTAATTGGCACGGTAAACTATCAAGACCAGAATATCGGCGGCGTTAACAATACCTTGGGTGTGAATGTCGGGGTAGGGTTACGTGACTTCCAGTTTGATGGCAAGTTTACCAGTCCTTATCGAGAAACTACTCCAGACACCTTGGGTTATACCATCAATGCCTTTCGCAACCGCCAACTATCGCAAACATTTGACGACCAAGTTAATTTAGCCAACGGCGACAGAGCTAGAGAAGGTCGCATTGGCGCTAGTATTAGCTTACAACGCCCAATTGACGACTGGAATACCTCTTTAGGTTTAAACTATACCCGTACTAGCATTAGCGATCGCCAAGGTAATATTACCCCAACTGATGCTGGAGGTAATGCCCTAACTGCCAGTGGTACTGGTACGGATGACCTGACTACTGTATCTTTCACCGCCACCAAAGACCGCCGTAACAATGTCTTGAATCCCACCCAAGGTTCCGTTCTCAGTCTCAGTACAGAACAATCTGTACCCCTTGGCCAAGGAAATATTTCCATGAATCGCCTCAAAGCCAATTACAGCCAGTATGTACCTGTGCAAATATTTAACAGCAAACAACCACAAGTATTTGCCTTTAATGTCCAAGCTGGTACAGTACTGGGCAATTTACCGCCCTATGAAGCCTTTAATTTGGGTGGTAGCAACTCAGTACGCGGCTATGATGCCGGGAATGTCGGTAGTGGTCGTAGCTATGTCTTGGCTTCCGCAGAATACCGCTTCCCCATCATACCCATAGTCGGGGGCGTAGTATTTGCTGACTATGCTTCAGACCTAGGTTCTGGCGACACTGTTTTAGGAGATCCAGCCGGGGTAAGAGGTAAACCAGGTAACGGTTTCGGTTATGGTGCTGGCATCCGCTTAGACTCACCCCTTGGTTTAATTCGCGCTGACTATGGTATTAATGACCAAGGAGAAAGCCGAGTCCATTTAGGTATAGGACAGAGGTTTTAAATAAGGGCACAGGGAATGGATAGAGACATTAAATTGTAACGTCTCTACTGCTAAACGACAAATGACCAACGCCCAATTCTTATCCATATCTTCAGGTCGGTCAGAGTGATGTCAATGTATTATAAGAAAAATAAAACTGTGGCAATGATGGGGAGGTTTTCCTTTTTAGGGAAAGCCAATTTCTTTGGAAATCCCTTAAGACTCAGGACGCAGTAGTCATCTGCTGCACTCAGTAATAAGGACTAAAAACTCTCTATGTTAGCAGGTACAACTTTACAGGGTGGGAAATATACCCTCATCCAAGAAATAGGTCGGGGTGGCTTTGGCATTACATTCAAGGCCACTCATCACTATTTGGATCAGGAGGTGGTGATGAAAACCATCAACGAACGGCTGCGACAACATCCTGACTTTGCTAAGTTCGAGCGGCAATTTCAAGATGAAGCCAGACGCTTGGCGACCTGTGTCCACCCCAATATTGTCCGGGTCAGTGACTTTTTTGTCGAGGCTGGATTGCCTTACATGGTAATGGAATACATTCCTGGGGAAACATTGGGAGATGCATTTGTGTTACCAGGAATACCTTTGCCAGAAGCAACAGCCATTCACTACATCCGACAAATCGCCGCCGCCTTGCAGGTAGTACACAACAATGGCTTGCTACATCGAGATATCAAACCAGATAACATCATCCTCCGCCAAGGTACTCAGGAGGTGGTGTTAATTGATTTTGGGATTGCCAGAGAGTTTAATAGCGGTGTGAGACAGACACACACGGGGATGGTTTCTGAAGGTTATTCCCCCATCGAGCAGTACCTGACACAAGCACCCCGCTCACCCGCCACCGATGTTTATGGTTTAGCCGCTACATTATACGCCCTGTTAACGACACAAGTACCCTTGCCAGCATTGTTACGCGATCGCGAAAAGATGCCTTCCCCCCGTGAACTGCAACCACATCTGAGTGCGGCTGTCAATCAAGCCGTGATGCGGGGTATGGCGGTGGAATCTCGCTTTCGTCCGCCCACAATTGCCGAGTGGCTGAAGCTACTACCAGGAACTGGAGTGAATGTAGTACCACAGTCTGTTCCGACTCACGCAGTGGCAACTATTGATTTATCTGCCCAACAGGCAGAAAATTTACTGGGAATATCCACCCGCAAACGCTTGCATGTAGAGTCAGCGATCGCTAATGTGAAAGTATGGGCACAGAAACTAGCATTATCAAAACTATTTCTGGGAACTAGTGTAGCCGTTGTCGCAGCGATCGCAGGCTTTGGTATTACAAGTATTTTACCTAAATTTCCCAAGCAGTCACCTGCACAGCCGGAGTTTGCCAACCCCACAATAGAACAAACACCCACTGTCAACGCTACGCCCTCAAGCAGAGAAAATACAGCCGCTTCCCCATCTGACTCAGCACCCGTATCCCCGTCTTCCCAACGTCGGCGTAATCGTCGTCTGACTTCAGAATCTCCCAGTACCGCTAGCAAAACTGAAGCATCCAGCCAAAGTAATTCGGAAGAATTGCCACCTACAGCCTCACCTACTACTACCCCTTCCCAGGCACTAGTAGAGAAACTCAGGGCAGTTCGAGATGCTCGCAATCCCTCCCCTTTACCATCTCCTAATCAGGAATCTGCTTTACCCCAACCTGTGAACCAACCCAATTCTATAGTCATCCCAGCACCAGCGCCAGTACCAGCAGAGTCCAAAAATTTAGAGCCTCCGGCTGTCGTAGTGCCAACGGAGACCAAGCAAAATTCAGCTAATGAAAATCAATCTCCGAAGGAAGAGAAGCCCCAGGAGAAGCCGCAGAATGAATTATAAAATATGGAATGCGCCCTGGTGAGTGGTGAGACATTCAACCGAGACTACTTCTCCTAAGTATGCCAAAACCCAGGTACGACGAAGACGAAAACAAATCGCGCCATGCAGCCGCCGATGAGGATTGCTGTGATGAAATGGCGGAGAAATACAACTGGCAACTGGTTGATGTGGAGAAAACAGGTGATCCTATTTTGCCAGTTGATTGTGTGTTTGAAGGCAAAACCGAGTTTCCAAAGTCCTACTATGACACCGATAAGGAGCAAGACTAATGCGTAAATGGATCGTCTTTCGTGCTGAAAAACGTCAACCCGGCTGGAAAGACCGGAAATATGCCCACACTGGTTCTCTGACGAAAACCCTGTTTGAGCATTATGATTGCTCAGACAAAGCCCTACCTGAACCCGGATATCGCCCACCTGAGTTTATTCGAGTTGATCAGTTTGCTGATCCCAGTTGCCCAGAGTCAAAAACTCACTACCGTCAGAGTGATTGGGAAGTAGTCAGGGTTGAAGCTTATACGCCTGAAATTCCTGTCGGCATGGGCTTCGATATGATTGTGATTTGCTACTGCAAACATAGCCCAATCAACGCACCTCTGAAACCAATGCCAGAACGTCAGGTTTCCATTGATTCATTTGGTGGGGATGCAGAAGCTTATGACCAGTGGCTAGAGACTCAAAAACAACCTGCTGAGGTGTAACAAACAAGCCCGATACCCGCTCGATTTTAGGGCGGGAAACCCACTCCTTCAAGAGTTGGGTTTCCCACCGCCTTTGGTCATAGACATTTGGTGAAAATGAGATCAGGGTTTAGGCGTGAACGGTTGTTCGCCCGCAACCCATTTTCGGAGATGTCTAACACAATCAATCTATTTGCTCTTTGCTATTAAGCATTACCAACTCACCCTTATTATTAATCTCCACAGGATTGCCAGGGAAAGCTTTACTATTCAGGTAGCGCAAAAGTCCCACAGTCCGGAAGCGTTGATCAACATGAGGAATTCCCTGCTTATCTAGATGGACTGGGATAACTTTACTCGATACCAAATCCCCCTTGGCGTTGAGTTTCACTTCTAAAATCATCGAGTACCCAGCCTGGGCCTTTGTGGATAAAGTCTGATATCCTAAAAAGTTTCCTAAAGAATAAGCTACAACTTTTCCCTTATATATTTCTATTGCTCTCGGCACATGCGGGCCGTGTCCTAATACTAAGTCTGCGCCTGCATCAACCATTGTGCGGGCAAATTTTAGCGAATTGCCTCGGTTTTCTCCGTAGAAAAACTCTGTTTGGTCTTTAACATATAACGCACCTGTACCTTCCGCCCCTGCGTGCATCGATACGACTACAATTTTAGCGTTATTTTTTGCCTCTGCTACGAGCGCCTGGGCAGCTTGTAGATTATGCATAGAATTATACATGTCGTAGACCGAAAACCCAATCATGGCGATCGGTACATTATTAGCTTTGAGATATAGAATTTGATTTTTATGACCTAATGTGGCGATGCCAACAGCCTCAAGATTTTTCTTGGTGTCTCTAAATCCTACAGCACCAAAATCCAGTGCGTGGTTGTTCGCCATGTTAAATACATTAAACCCCACATCAGCAAATAGCTGGGCATAAGCAGGTGGGGAACGAAAGGCAAAAACTTGTCCCCGACTAATATCTTTGGCAGTGTAGGGATGGGTAGTTAAGCTACTTTCAAAGTTGCCAAATAAAATATCAGCACCTTGCAGATAACCCCGGACTGACTTGGGCAATAATTGATGATGAAACCGTGGCAGTCTATGGTTAGGAAAATTAGTACCAGGAATTACATCGCCGACAGCTTTAATAGTAATCGTGTCAGTAGGAGTTTGTTGGTTATTCGGGATGATAAACGGAATTGATGGTTCAGGAGGCGTCGTAGCCGCATTTAAGCGCTGGTCTTGCCCAAAGCGGATAACGACTCCAATACCAATACCTAGACAAAAACAGCCACTGACAAAACCCAATGAAAATAAACGTCCCGGCTTTAGACTTGCCATCACGCACTCCTCAGATGATGGCATTAGTTTAGCCCAAAAATAGCTAATGTCAGTATATGTTGTGGTTTTGATTGGACAAAATATTGACTAAGTATTGTAAAATCTCTACGTGTAAGAGGCTGATGCGCGCCTAGATCAAATATTTTTGTTGGCTGTCCACGATCAAGAGGAGCCGATGTCTTGGGCGGGTTTCCTGACTTGTGGTGGCGGATGTGACAAAGTCAATTCTAGTATTTGAACCCTAGTAGCGTGTCTAAGCTAATTTTGTGTATTAGCAATCTCTTGTAGAACGCGCTTCCTGCCCGTTCTAATTAGCGGGCAAGATGCCCGCACCACAAGAAAATTGTTGGGAGCATCCCAATTTTGCAAAAATAAAATTTGTAGTGGGAGCATCTTGCTCCCTAATGTCCAGGAAGCGGGCTAGAGAGCCATCACTACAAAAAAATAAATTTACACATTTGGAATGCTCCCAAATTGTTTGCAACATTTTAGCCTTGCCACTAGACTCTTGACTTTTGATAACCTGAGCACCAAATCTACAATCTAAATGGGTGATAGCTGACCAAGTTTGGGTGAGATGCCCGCACCATAAGAAAATTTATTGCACCAATCTTCAAGTTTACCTTTCCATCCAGATTCTCTCAGAATTGACCACCAGTTCAAGAGTATTAAGTTGAGTTAAAAAGTTTGATCTAAATGTTTAAGTAGATATCTTTATGAAGAAATGATAAAGATAACATCTTACTCTACGGGAAACTTAGGGTTTTTTCGGTCATAAACATGTTTTTTTCATGAAGCATGTCTAATTATATACTTATTTGTACTACTCTTGGTATGGGAACAAAAACAAAGAAAAAGGACAAAATCAAGTAATACGTACATGAAAGTTAACATCATGTGTATTATGTAAATACAGTAATTTAAAGCTGAAGTAGCTACTACTACAATGAAGAGCGATCGCTAGGTAAAAGCAAAAAATCATACTTTAAAGTCTGATTGCTTGTCTTAGTGTGTTATCTGTGAGTTTGTGACAAACACTACACGATTTTTTAGCGAGATACATTTTAGCTGAGGCTAAATTTGCAGCGTAATTAAACCAGGGTTCAGAAGGTTTTACATCTACCAAGGGATAGTTCATTAGACATAGCACTAAATTGACGTAGGGTGCCCTTGATGCGTAAACCTGTTCTCACGATTTTTTACCAGTTCAATCCTTGGCAGACCACTATCGGCGGTATTCAGACGCTGATTAGCCTATTTATTAAGTACGCTCCTAGAGAATTTGAGGTGCGACTTGTCGGGACAGCAAAAGATAGAAGTCAACCAATTCTGGAGTGGCGAGAAGCAGAATTTGCTGGCAGAGAAATTAGTTTCTTGCCGTTATTTGCTATAGAAAATGATAATGTCCGGCATCTAATACCAACCACGGTAAAGTATACGGCTGCCTTGATGGGGCGTTGCTTTGCTTCGGATTTCATGCATTTTCACCGATTAGAGCCAACCTTAGCCACTAGGGATTGGCAGGGTGAGAAAACTCTGTTCATTCACAATGATATTTATACGCAGATGCAAGCTGCGGGTGATAAAAAAGCAATTCTGTGGCGCAGGTTCCCAAAGGCCTATTTTGCTTTAGAAAGTTCACTAGTGCAGCAGTTTAGCCAAATTTTTTCCTGCAACAGTGATTCGGTTCAATTATATCGGCAGCGCTATCCCAGTGTAAGCGATCGCGTTTCCTATATCAAAAATTGCTTCGACAACGAGATTTTCTTTCCTTGGAGTCGTCAAGAACAAGAGACAAAAAGGCAAGAACTCGCAAAAGGGCTAGGTTTGCTGGAGGAAACACAGTTTATTTTGTTTGCCGGTCGGCTACATCCACAAAAAGATCCCATTTTATTAGTACGTGCATATGCAGCTTTAAAAGCACCGCATACACATCTATTAATAGCGGGTGATGGCGAGTTGGCACCAGCAGTGAGAGCGGAAATTGAGCATTTGGGAATTAGCAGACATGTGACGTTGTTGGGAGCTTTGAAGCAAGCAGAACTCGCACATTTACATCGTGTTGCCAGTGTTTTTGTCTTGAGTAGTGCCTATGAAGGTTTACCTTTGGTGGTGCTGGAGGCGCTAGCTAGTGGCACACCAGTGGTAACAACTTACACTGGCGAAACTCCCAAATTGCTGACAGATGATAGCGGGGTGGTGTGTACTGAACGTACCCCAGATTGTATTGCACAGGGCTTATACCAGGTATTGTTGCATCCAGAAAGTTATCCGAGTGAGTCTTGTGTACGGGTAGCACATCCTTATGCCGCACGTACTGTCATTAGCAATGTCTACAGCGAAATGCTTAATCGCTGGGAATTGCGGCATCCCTCGGCTTTCGGTTCCTCACTGGAACTTAGCAAACATTGATCAAGATTACCATCATTGGCGTGGATAAAATTTATGAAAATCGCTGTTATTGGTGCTAAAGGCTTACCACCTCGACAGGGAGGCATTGAGCATTATTGTGCAGAAATGTATCCCCGAATGGTAGCCCAAGGTCATAGTGTTGATTTATTTGCCCGTTCTTCTTACACCAAGGGTGGCTGGCTGAAAAATGATTACTTTCAAGGCGTGAAAGTCATTACCTTGCCTAGTGTGACATTTAGAGGGGTAGACGCTTTTGTTACCTCTGCCTTGGGCGCGATCGCGGCTTCGGGAACCAAATACGATATTATTCATTTTCATGCCCTCGGCCCATCTCTATTTACCGGTTTATCCAAACTGGCTAACTCTGCCAAGATTGTAGTTACTTGTCAGGGGCTAGACTGGCAACGTGCTAAGTGGGGTAATTTTTCTAGTCGGTTGATTCTGATGGGAGAGCAGGCAGCAGTACGCTTTGCTGATGAGATTATTGTAGTTTCCAAAGAACTACAGTCTTACTTTTTGCGAACTTACGATCGCCCAACAGTTTATGTTCCTAATGCTGCTGCTACCTATGCTCAGTCAGACCCTAATTTTAGCTATGGTAAGTCCCTTAACTTAACCCAGGGACGCTACATGCTGTTTTTGGGCAGAATTGTGCCAGAAAAACGCCCGGATTTACTAGTTGAAGCTTTCTGTAAACTTAAACCCCCTGGATGGAAACTTGTTCTGGCTGGTGGCGTCAGTGATACGAGGTCGTATGTATCCCAGTTACTAGACACAATTAGTAAAAATCCGGAGGTAGTCTTTGCTGGGGAACTACGGGGAGCGCGTTTAGCAGAGATTGTCAGAGGTGCGGGGTTGTTTGTGTTACCTTCTGACTTAGAAGGATTACCTCTCGCCATGCTAGAAGCAATGCAAGAAGGTATCCCAGTCATGGCCAGTGATATCCCACCACATCAACAATTATTGAGTGAGGGACGCGGTGTACTGTTTACGGCTGGCAACGTAGACTCTTGTATTAGTAATTTGAACTGGGCAGTCAAACACCCACAAGAACTAGCTCGGATGGCGAAAGATGCCCAGAAGTATGTGCAACTCAACCATAGCTGGGAAAACATTACTGCCGAAAATTTGAAAGTGTATACCAAACTCTTAAACTCCCCTCCCATCGGCAAGAAATCTCAACCAAGCAACAGTGGAATCACTACCACTTACCCAATCAAAAAGACTCCTAGTCCATCTGTTGCTCAGGAAATCCTAGCTTCTAGTCATTCGACAAATTTAGACAATTAAATTTTGATTGCAGAATTTTACAGATTGCGCGAGGTTGATCAAAAGTAATGGGTAAAGACATTTCATCCCTACTCAAAGTCCTGAAGCGACGTGGCTTGCCGACTGTGACTACGTTTGCTTCAGTAATTGGTGGATCGGTTGCCTATACCACTGTTACTCCTCGTTTGTATGAAACATCAGGGCGACTGATGCTCGATGAAAAACAAGTGAGTGTTTCCCAATTAGGTCGTGATCTGAGCCAATTGCCCTCTGTGACACCAGGAGGCCCGAATCCCATTGCTACCCAAGCAGAATTAATTAAGTCGCAACGGGTTTTGCAACGAGCATTAACGCGGTTGCCTGCACTGTCACCGCCAGAAACAATAGATACTAAGGAGTTAAGTAAAGCTTTAAAAGTGAAAATTGTTCCAGCGACTAACATTCTGGAACTGAACTATCAGCATCAAAATCCTGCGGTAGCTGCCAAAATTTTGAATGCAGTTTTAGAGACGATGGTTGCGGAAAGTACCGAATCTATCCGCTCAGAAGCTCGTTCTGTGAGGAAATTTTTGACAGATCAAGTACCCAAGGCGCAATCACGTCTCAGACTGGCGGAAGCAGCAGAAAACTCATATCGGCAAAAAACCGGGCTGATTTCCTTTGAGGAGCAATCTAAAAGCTTGGTAGCAAGTTTAGCTACTTTGGAAAATCAAGAGCGGGTTTTATTTACAGAACTCCAAGAAGCGCGATCGCGTGATGCTTCTCTGCAAAAAATTACCAAGGGTGCAACGCTCCCCGAAGCCTACGCATCTGTACGCAGTGGTCAAGATGAAGAGTTAAAAAAGTTACGCGCTAAGTTGGCAGAACTGGAAGCCAAGTTAATTGAAACTCGTTTGCAGTTTACTGATAACCATCCCACGGTAGTATCACTCCTGCAACAACGCAATGATCTCCGTGCTTTGTATCAAAGTGAACTAAGTCGAGTAGCACCAGAAAATCAGGCGATCGCCTCTAATCAAATCGCAACTGATGAAATCAGCCAAACTCTCACCTCTCAATTGATTACCGGAGGGATTGAGCGATCGGCACTAGAAAAAAAATTGCAAGCCATACAGTCAGAACGCGCCAAACTCCAGTTTCGTTTGTCACAACTCCCAATTCAACAGCAACCCTTGACGGCACTGGTTCGCCAACGGGAAGAAGCAGCCGATTCACTAAAATTGCTACAAAGCAAACTAGAAGAAGCACGGATTGCAGAAGCACAATTAGTCAGCAATGTCCGTGTGATTGAAAAGGCGGAAGTTCCCAAATCGCCTAGTTTCCCCAATCAATTAGCTGTATTAGTTGTTGCTAGTGCATTTAGTGCGTTCTTAGCTGTTTGTGTGGTGCTGCTATTAGAACTCGCAGATAACACGGTGAGAGATGCATCCGAAGTGGAAGCACAACTCAAGCTGCCATTGCTGGGAATCTTACCTCAACTCTCTCCTACACCCAGTCTGCATCAACCTGAACAATTTTTAAATAATCTGGTCGCTTTTGAAGCCTATCGGATGCTGTTCAAGACTTTAGAGTTTCGCCGCCAAGAACAGTTGGGGTTGGTTGTGGTGACTAGTGCGCTGTCTGGTGAGGGTAAATCAGTAGTAGCTGCCCATTTAGCTGCTACATCAGCAATGTTATCGCGGCGGACATTAATTATTGATGCCGATTTGCGTACACCCTCACAACATAGTTTATTTAATGTATCTCCTTATCCTGGGATTACCGATGTCATCTCCAGTGAGTTATCGTTGCTACGTGCCGCACAACCCACCAACATTAAAAACCTGTCTGTGTTGTCCTGTGGTGAATTAGCTGATTCTCCGGCAATTTTGATAGAGTCTCCCTCTATGCAAAAACTGTTGTTAGAAGCGGAAAAATATTATGACTTGGTAATTATAGATACTCCAGCAATAAATAATTATGCTGATGCATCAACCTTGGGTAAATATGCTGAAGGTTTAGTGATGGTTACACGTCCCAATTTCACATCTAGAGAAGCACTGAACCAAGCAGTCACAGAATTAACACGTAATCAAATTCCTATTTTAGGATTCGTTGCCAATGGGGCGATCGCTGATACCCGCAAGAGCGATCGCCCCAAAAATGAAGGCGAACAGCCTTTATTGCAGCCTCACAAGCATTTCACCCCTCGTGGAGGTTTATTGCAAGATGCTGACAAATAACCACCGCGATCGAGCTTCTCGTCTCGCTCTCATTATAGGGATTGCAGGTATTGGTGTTGGTCTCGTTGGGGGCTTTATCGCCGGCGCTCATCCCTTGTATTTGGGTTTGATGCTGGTAGCTGTTTTGTTAGTTGCGTTATTCTTTGCTCGGTTTGAGCAAACTGTACTAGGACTATTAATTTTACGTAGTTCACTAGATGTTTTTTCTGCTCAACAAATACCAGCCGTGTTTGCTGTTGGGTTGGATGTTCTAACTGTGCTTTATGTAATTGTGCAGCTATTAACTGGTAGAACCGTCCATACTGACAGGTATTGGTGGTTTTTATTTGCCTGGGTATGCTTGCAAGGATTTTGGGTAGTGCTTTTACCTTTGGGGGGATTAGGGTTAAACGCATCATACTTATTAGACAGCATCCGTGAGTGGATACGAATATTTACTTGGGTAATGGTCTACCTGCTGATCATGCAGATGAAGGATAAAATACATCCAGAAAAAGTTATCTCTTCATTGTTTTTGGCTCTGGTAGCGCCAATTACAGTTGCTTTGTTGCAGATATTTGTTCCTTCGATCCTTCCTCCGTTCCTCTTTCCTTCAGAAGCTGCCTCTGGGCTTGGCGCATCTGAAGGTATCCGCATCGGAGGAACAATTGGCCATCCAAATGGTTTAGTGACAATGCTGTTGCTATTTATGGCATTGACTTACTGGAAGTTAAATCAGTCAAGATCACGTTTACCTTGGCTCATTTTGCTTGGTTTGCAAGCTTTTTGTTTTGTCAGTACAAAAGCTCTGTTTGGTTTGATAATGCTCACAGTTTTTGTTGTGGTCTTAGTGGCACCAAAATTAGATCCTATCAAGTTAATTGGAGGAATATTATTTATTGTTATTATTATTGGATTATTTGCAAGTTCTGATTTTGGACGCGAACGTATTGCATCTATTGCTAATACTCCTTTATTAAATCCAAATATCGACATATCACGCGCAATTCTGCTCTCACAAGGAGACTATAACAGTTTCAACTGGCGACTTTCTCAATGGCATTTTTTACTTAACCGTGCAACAGAATACCCATATCTTGGTTATGGTTTAGGATTAAGCATACCTGTTGCTGGTAATGGATTGCTTCCCCACAATGACTACATCCGAGCTTTGATAGAAGGGGGGATTGTGGGATTAGGAGTTTATTTGTTGTTTCTCTTAGGTTACGGTATCCGTCTTACACAATTAATCCGTTCTGCACCCGTTGGGAGTAAACAACGTGAGATGTGTAACGTGATGCTAGCGTTTTTTGTATCAATCCCAGTAGCAATGATTACTGAAAATATTTGGGGACACACTACTTTATTTTTCTACTGGATGACATTAATGGCTGTAGCTGGTTGGAATTGGAATCATCAACATCCAGATAGAAGTAATTTATCTCTGAATCAAAAACTTCAACTCTCATCTTGATAAATAAGTAAGTTCAGTTAACTCTGCAAATTACTGATTCTTGAATTATTGAAAGACACAAAGGATTTTATTCATGACTGTCGAACTGCAAGCCAATCCTCAACTTAAATTCACAGAAAGTACCCAAAAATTACTGTGTTGTCCAGTTTGTAAATCACAGTTAAAAATATCTAGTTCGCAATTGGAATGTACTAATTATCAATGCCAAGCAGCTTTCCCAATTATTAATAAAACCCCAGTCCTCATCAACGATAATCAAAGTGTATTTGCAATTAGCGACTACCAAGGTCAAGACAGTACAATTCTCAAAGCAAAACCAAAAATAGAGAGGGCTTTGATTAATTTAATTCCAAGTATTACTCTGAATCTAAAGGCAAAAAAGAATTACAAAAAATTTGCAGAACTCGTGAAGGCGCAGAATCCAAATCCTAGAGTTTTAATCATAGGTGGTAGTATTGTTGGTGAAGGGATGGAACCCTTGTTATCTGCACCAGAAATTGAACTTGTAGAAACGGATGTTTCTTTTGGTGAGAAAATATCTGTAGTTTGTGATGCCCATGATATTCCCTTTGCTGACAATTCATTTGATGGGGTTGTTGTGCAAGCAGTTCTTGAACATGTTGCTGATCCATATCGTTGTGTAGAAGAAATTCATCGAGTTTTAAAAGCAGATGGCTTAGTATATGCCGAAACTCCATTTATTGCTCAAGTTCATCTAGGTAAATATGATTTTACACGCTTCACTCATTTAGGACATCGGCGCTTGTTCCGTAAATTTGAAGAAATTGATAATGGTGCAGTGTGCGGTCCAGGAACAGCTTTAGCTTGGTCATATCAGTATTTTCTCTTGAGTTTTTTCAAGTCCTCTGTTGCTAGAGCATTAGTAAAAGTTTTTGCTAGAATTACATCATTTTGGCTAACCTACTTTGACTATTTAATCATAGATAATCCGGGAAGTTTTGACGCAGCTTTAGGATATTACTTTATTGGCAAAAAAAGTGAGAAAACTATTGCTGACAGAGAATTGATTAATTTATATCGTGGTACACAATCTAGCTCATTTTAGTATTTTTTACTTCAAAGAACATGCAAAATTTTCTGAAATATATTCTACAGGATAGGAATGCTAATCAAGATGCAAACGCCAAATCTCGTTTTGTCACGATGATGTTTCGTTCCGCACAAATCTTAGGAAGTTTACCTGCTCCTTTGACAGTATTTTCATCTTTTTATCGTATTTTATATGCTTTAATTATTGAATGGATAATGGGAATTGAAATACCTTGGAATACCAAAATAGAGTCTAATCTTAGATTGCTTCATGGTGTAGGTTTAGTGATTAATCATGAAACCGTTATTGGTAATAATTGCACCCTCAGACATGCCACAACTATTGGCAATAAACAATTAGTAGATGGCTCATGGAGTGGCGCACCAAGAATTGGTAACAATGTAGATATAGGAGCAAATGTAGTAATTATCGGTGCAATTACTATTGGCGATAATGTGGTCATAGGAGCCGGCTCTGTGGTTGTTAAAGATATTCCTAGTGGTGCTGTAGTTGCTGGTAATCCAGCAAAAATTATTCGTATCAGAGCAAACGAAATTAAATCGGTTGTGGCTGTAGCCGAAGTTGCTCTTCAGAGGTCATAACAGGTTAAAAACATCCAGAATCATATTCAACTCATCTTTGAGTCAACAAGTTTGATCAAAAATTGTTTGCCATTGTTTACTACGTCATAAATGGAAGAGTTTGTCTTATGAATATTAATATCTATAACGAGAATAGAAATTTTGCTCAAATTAAAAAACACTACGAAATTGAAAAGGGCTTGGCTCAAAAATTATTAGCTTCTCAAAAAGAAGAGCGAAAGTATTTATATACTTATTTGTACGATCAATTATTTCAACTTGTTCCTCACCATCCGCAAATTTTCATTAAAGAGAATACCAAAATTGCATCTACCAAAATTGCTCAAAAAATGAAATTATTGAGCAAATATTTAAGTAAAAATGTAGTATTCTTAGAAATAGGTGCGGGAGATTGCAAGCTATCTTTTGAAGTAGCTCAAGATGTGAAGCAAGTTTATGCAGTCGATGTATCTGAGGAAATTGTCAAACACCTCAATCCTCCTGCAAATTTTCAGCTAATTATCTCTGATGGCTGTAGTATTCCAACTCCAGAAAACTCTGTGAATGTTGCTTACAGCAATCAACTAATGGAACATTTACATCCTGATGATGCTCTTGAACAACTCCGCAATATTTACCAAGCCATAACCCCTGGAGGGTATTATATCTGCATCACACCAAATCGTCTTTCTGGTCCACATGATATTTCCAGGCATTTTGATGAAGTGGCTACCGGATTTCATTTAAAGGAATACACCTATTCTGAATTATCCAATTTATTTGCTCAAGTTGGTTTTGGCAAGTTAGTTACTTATATTGGTGGTGCAGGAATATATTTCAGATTCCCATTAGTTTTGATTAAATTATTGGAACATGTTTTCTGTATCATGCCATTTTTATTAAGGCAAAAACTTGCTCGTAGCTTACTAGGTAGAGCGCTGCTGGGAATTATCATTGTTGCTCAAAAGTGAAATAGTAAAATTTTTAGCTTGAATCGCATTCAAACAACTCAATAGTAAAAAATGAAAATGAGGTGTATAAATGGTAAAGGTTTCGGTCATTATCCCAGCCTATAATGCAATGAAATATCTACCGGAAACGGTTGACAGTGTTTTGTTCCAAACTTTTCAAGACTTTGAAGTATTAATTATTGATGATGGTAGCTCAGACAATATTAGAGAGTGGGCGTTGAATTTGACTGATGAGCGTGCAAAATTAATTTCTCAAAAAAATCAAGGTTTACCTGGGGCACGTAATACAGGCATCAATCACGCACAAGGTGATTACATAGCATTTGTGGACGCAGATGATTTGTGGGAACCAACAAAATTAGCAAAGCAAGTAAAGTGTTTGGATGAAAATCCAACTGTTGGTTTAGTTCATACTTGGATGCTGTTAATTGATGAGTATGGCAAATCTACAGGTAGAGTGATGAAATCATTTGCTGACGGAAATGTATGGCAGCAATTACTAGAGAGAAATTTTATAGCTTGTCCTTCTGTAATGGTGCGTCGCTGTTGTTTCGCAAATGCGGGACTCTTTGATCAAGATTTACGCTCTATTGAAGACTGGGATATGTGGATTCGGATTGCAGCACTTTATTCTTTTGCAGTAATTAAAGAACCTCTGGCTTACTATCGACAACTCCCTAATAGTATGTCCAAAAACTGCCAAGTGATGAACGAAGCTTTTATTACAGTCATTGAAAAAGCATTTAAATCAGTACCGCAAGAACTGCTGTATTTAAAGAATCGCAGCTACAGTAATGCCAACCTCTGTTTAGCTTGGAAAGCTTTGCAAAGTAAAAATAGAGATTATAAACTAGCCCTTCATTATCGTGCTAAAGCTATTGAATATAACCAAAACTTACGTTTTTCTCAGGAATATATACTTTTGAGTTTAGCAATTGCTGCACTGCAATTATTTGGGGTTCATAGTTATACTCAAGTTTTGAAACTGCTTTACAAATTCCGAAGACAGTTATTAAGTCTTGGATAATGGAGTTTTATATTTTCAAGGAATAAATAATAAATGCTTCCCGATTTATCTATAGCTTCTGCTAACCAGAATATTAGCCAAAAGAAGCTCAAAATCCTTTATGTTGCCATGAAATATAACTATGGTAAACAAGAACAAGGGTATAGCTTTGAACATTGTAATTTTTATGAGTCTCTGAATAAAATTGGTCATGAAATCCTTTACTTTGACTTCATGACACTGTTGCAACAGCATGGATATGCAGAGATGAATCGTCGTTTAGTGGAAGTTGTCAAGGCAGAAAAACCTGACTTGATGTTTACATTTTTATTCACTGATGAACTAGATCCAAAAGTAATTCGAGAAATTTCCGAAAATACTGACACTGTTACCCTCAATTGGTTTGCTGACGATCACTGGCGCTTTGAAAACTTTTCTTGCTTTTGGGCACCTTGCTTTAATTGGGTAGTTACCACATCTCAAAGTGCTTTACCAAAATACGCCGCAATGGGATACCACAATGTGATTAAGAGCCAATGGGGCTGCAATCATTTTTTATATCGCCAGTTAGATTTACCACTCAAATATGATGTAACTTTTATAGGTCAGCCTCACAGTAATAGAAGGCAAGTAATCGAGACACTAACCGAATCAGGAATTAAAGTTTATGTATGGGGAAAAGGCTGGAAGACAGGGCGCTTGTCACACGCAGAGATGATTGAAGTATTCAACCAAAGCCGCATCAATCTCAACCTGCAAAACTCCTTTATGGTAGGACGCAGTAACAATCCTGCCAAAAAATTTATTTCTAGTTTTCTTGATTTTATTCCATATGGAGAAAGTATAAAAATGACGGGCAATGAGTTGTATGGTAAATTCCAACGTCTTCTATCTGTTGATAATACATTAAAAGAGCCTCAATCTGACAGTCAACAAAATTATGAACAAATTAAAGGGAGAAATTTTGAAGTGCCTGGATGCGGTGGATTTTTATTAACCGGTAAAGCAGAAAATCTGGATGATTATTACCGAATTGGGCAGGAAATGGCATGTTTTAAAAATAATAAAGATTTGATTAAGCAGATTAAGTATTACTTGGAAAACGAGGATCAGCGAATAGCGATCGCCAAGGCTGGATACGAACGAACTTTGAATGAACATACTTATGTACATCGCTTCAATGAAATCTTTCAAAAAATAGGTTTGATATCTCACAAGATAGATATCTATTAAGCTAAAGCATAACCTTTAAAAGTTCTTGACTTCAATCACACTCGACCATATTTTAGATAGCGAAAACTCTGATCAACATTTGCTCCTATACGCCTGTCATTAAATGGAAAATTGCTTTACAAAAAAAGAAATTTACGGTTAATTCAGCAATATAATTTTTAAATTATAGTTTTGCAGATTAATACCGAATTACCTAAAACCTCATGCTAATCACAAAATTAAAGCAGATATTATCTGGTCAATTTATTCGTAACGTCGGCTGGATGGGAGTAGCAGAACTAATAAATCGGATTTTCCGTTTAGTCACAACTGTTACTCTAGCTCGCATATTTAGTCCTGAAGAATATGCTTTAATGGCGATTATTTATACTACCCTTGAAATCACTCATGTTTTTACTGTCAGAGGAGGGATTGCAGCAAAAATTATTCACGCTGCTGAAAAAAATATCAAAACTATTTGTAATACATCTTATTGGTTAAATTGGATTTTGTGTGGTTCGTTGTTTTTTATTCAATGTTTTGTGGCTTTTCCCATTGCCTATTTTTATGGTAAGGATCAACTTATTTTTCCCATCTGTACTACTGCGCTTAACTATTTAATTCTTCCACTTTACGCAGTACAGTTAGCTATAATTCAACGAGAAAATCGCCTAAAAATAATTGCATTGTGTAATATATCACAAGCATTTATGAGCAACTTAATCACTGTACTTTTAGCCATTTTTGGACTAGGTATTTGGGCTATAGTTTTGTCTATAATATTGAATTCTATTGTAGGAGTTGTAATTATTTCCATGAATTATACTTGGCAATATCCTAGACATTTTAGTCTTGACAATTGGCAAGAGATAACTAAGTTTAGTAAAAACATGTTAGGTGTTGAGCTACTTAACAAATTGAGGGGAAATATAGATTATTTAATAATTGGGCATTTTTTAGGATTGGATATTTTAGGTATATATTACTTTGCTTTTAACGCTGGATTAGGAATCAGTATAAATGTTATAAACTCGTTTACATTGGCTTTATTTCCTTATCTTTGTTCGGTCAGAGAATCACCTAAAGAGTTTAGAAGATGCTATATTAAAAGCCTGAAAATTATTGCCACTATTTTTGTACCTTTAATTCTATTACAATCTAGTTTAGCTCCTTTTTATGTGCCAATAATTTTTGGTAACAAGTGGACGTCAGCAATACCTATTTTAATAATTATTTGTATCTCGGCTTTACCGCAAGCTTTTTCGTTGGCAACTTCTATGCTGCTAGATGCTATGAATAAAACTCATATTACCCTATACATAGACATGATTTTTACCATGATATTTACAGTTGCTATATTTATCTCTGTAAAATGGGGGGTACTCTCTGTAGCTATAGCTGTTCTTGTCTCTAAAATCTTAATACTGCCAATTATTTTAAAAATTGCACAAAAAAATCTTAGAAATTATTTTGTAACAATGCAGTTATCTTAGTTTATGCTTACGGAATTGAATAAATACTAAGTTATAACCTACCAATTTTCTATTAATACACTAATTAGAAAGTGAAAAGATGAATTACTCGTAGCATTAAGGTGAACTATGATTCTCGCAGAAAGATAAAATATAGAAAAGCTTAATTTAACTTAGATACAACAAATTAAGTTATTATCAATGTAAAGTATAAATATGATACAAGATTCGGTTATCACCCCAGTTTACACACCATTAATTGATGAAGAGATTCAGCCTACTGCTAAAGTATCCAAATCTTATGTTGAAGGTGATGCATGGAGACGAATGATTGAGTAAAATCAAATAGCTTGTCCTTCAGTCATGGTTTGTTTTAATTGTTTTAACATTGTTGGATTTTTTAGATGTCAACTTGGAATATGTGGCTTTGCATTGCTTTTCATTATTTTTTTGTTGTTATCAAAGAAGTTTAGCTTACTAATTGCTAATTATAAGTAATGAATATAACTGTTAGCTTATGCCAATGATTTCTGTGATTATTCCTGCATATAATGCAGAACATACTATTTGGGAAACAGTTGAATCTGTTTGGCAGCAAACATTTTTAGACTATGAGATAATTATCATCGATGATGGTTCGCGTGACCAAACTTTAGAAGTTTTAAATAAAATCGCGGTTCAAGATAAGCGTGTAAAGGTTTTTTCTTATGAAAATGCGGGAGCTTGCGTAGCGCGTAATCTGGGAATTTCTCATGCGACTGGAGAGTTTATTGCATTCCTTGATTCTGATGATTTATGGACACGAGATAAACTAGAGCTTCAGTTAGCTGCCTTACAAAAGCATCCAGAGGCAGGGATTGCATATAGTTGGACTTGTACAATGTATAAACAAGGTGAATCTTTACGTTTTATGCAATGTAATACTTCACTATATGAAGGGAATATTTATCCCAATTTATTGATTAGTAACTTTATCGGTAGTGGCTCAAATATTTTGGCGCGTAGACAAGCAATTGAGTCAGTAGAAGGTTTTGATACTACTCTCAAAGCGTGTCAAGATTGGGACTATTATCTGCGATTAGCAGCTCGTTGGTCTTTTGTTTTAGTGCCTAAAAACCAAATTCTATATCGTCAATCTTCTCGTGGAACAATTACATCCAATGTTGATGTTATGGAGGAGCAAGGGCGTTTTATGCTTGACAAAGCATATCAAACAGCTCCACCAGAACTTCAACATCTTAAATCTCAGTCTCTTAGCAACTTTCATAGATATTGTGCAGTTTTATATTTGCAATACAGCAATAATTTTATCGGAGTCAAAAAATCTGGAAAAAATTTATGGCAATCAATATGTATGTATCCTCAAATTTTACTGCATGAAAATACACAAAAACTATTATTAAAATTTTTATTGATGCACGTATTATCGCCTCAGATTACTCAATCTATTATTAATTTTAATAAGATAGTTAATGATGTTAATGATCCACGAATTAAACCTAATTAATCAAGTTCAATATATACGGTTATTTAACTAAATAACTATTTAAATAGATACTTTAATTAAAAATAAAATTATTAGTCTCACCAAGCTAAATATTAAATATCTCATAAAATACCATTATTTAACTTTTAAATATCTGTGATTCACTTTATAAATTTGCGATATCAAGTATCAAACAGTCTTCCATGATCTAATTTGTACGGCAAGTGTGCAGTTCTTGAATATACTGAGAGTGAGAATTAAACATGACCAGAGAAAACTATCATTCTATTCGTTCAAAAAACCAGTTCTTAGTATTTGGTTCTCCTGCTATTGAAGATACAGAGATTCAAGAAGTTGTTGCAAGTATGAAAACTGGATGGCTAGGTACTGGGCCGAAAGTAGCGCAATTTGAAAATGACTTCAGGTTATATAAACAGGCTGAATACGCTTTAGCTGTAAACTCTTGTACTGCTGCATTACATTTAAGTATGCTGGCTGCTGGGTTAAAGCCTGGTGATGAGATCATTACTACACCCCTGACTTTTTGTGCCACAGTCAATGCCATCATTCATGCAGGCGCTACACCGATACTGGCTGATGTTGACCCAGTTACCATGAACATCGACTCTGAACAGGTTACAGCTAAGATTACCCCAAAAACTAAAGCGATTATTCCAGTTCACTTTGCTGGGCGTTCTTGTGAGATGGATGTCCTTTGTGATATTGCCCAGCACTACAATCTCAAATTAATAGAAGATTGTGCCCACGCTATTGAGACGGAGTACAAAGGGCGAAAGGCCGGGACATTTGGTGATTTTGGTTGCTTTAGTTTCTATGTCACGAAAAACGTGATTACTGGCGAAGGGGGCATGGTTCTGACAGGCAACGAAGACTATGCAAATCGCATTAAGATACTCGCTTTGCATGGGATGAGTAAAGATGCTTGGAAGCGCTTTGGAGATGATGGCTACAAACATTACCAAGTGGTGGAATGTGGTTTTAAGTACAATATGATGGATTTACAAGCGGCAATTGGCATTCATCAATTGCAAAGAGTGGAATCATACTGGCAACGACGCCAGGAGATTTGGCATAAATACAATCAAGCATTTGCAGATTTACCTATCAGCTTACCAGCAGACCCAGAACCTGATACCCGCCATGCGTATCACCTATACACAATCTTGGTAGATGAAGCAAAAACAGGTATCAGTAGGGATGCTTTTCTCAATGGCATGACGGCTGAAAATATTGGGGTTGGTGTGCATTATCTGAGTATTCCTGAACATCCTTATTATCAACAAACATTTGGCTGGCAACCCGAAGACTATCCCCATGCCATGACTATTGGACGTCAGACAGTGAGCTTGCCACTGTCTGCAAAGCTATCAGATGAAGACGTGGAAGATGTAATTTTAGCTGTCAAAAAATTACTTAAATAGAATATTTAATTTTCACCTTCATAGAGACACGCGTTATACTTATCTATCCAGTTTTTCAAAATTCAACTAAAACCAGAAGGATTCATTTCTATGACTAGTCCAAATTGGGATCAATATGCCAATCTAGGAATGCTACAAGCTGTGATCGATCCTGCTGATTCACAAGGTTTTAAAAATCGCTTAATTGATCGAGTCCAGTGGCGTTTACTTCAGCCAAAATTAGCAAATACTAAAAGCCTTTTAGATTTCGGCTGTGGTACTGGTAGGTTTGCTTCTAGAATTGGTGATATGGGGATTAAATATGCGGGGATCGATACATCTGAAAACATGATTTATACTGCCAAAAAGATTAATCAATCGTCAGATTTTCAATTTGCAGATTTTAATGGATTAGAAATACCTTTTCCAGATAATTATTTTGACACATGTATTTCATGTGGGGTATTGCAATATATCATTAAAGGTGAAGATAGTCAGCAAGTATTGGCTGAGATTTACCGAGTTCTTCAACCAGAGGGTCGTTTGATTATGATTGAGCAAGCCAGCCGCTCGAATCAAAAATCTGGATTAGGAGTGCGATCGCTAACTGAGGCTGACTATCAAGATGAACTATCTCGACTCTTCACTGTTAAGTCAATTTCTAGAGTTCGTAGTGGTGAACTATCACGCTTATCTAATAGATTTCTGAAAATTTCTAAATTTTTACCCTGGTTATTTAACTTGGGTTTAGATTATGTAGCCCAACAAGTGACTGATAGTATTAATCGCGCCGATGATTTTAAGCTTTATAAGTTGCGCTATTTTGATATTTTAATTGATTCAAATGCTATTCTCAGAAATTAATCTTTGAATTTGTCATGGCTAGGGTTGTTATAAGGAAATAATAATGACACTAAAGCAGGCTGCTACATCTGGTATTCGCTGGTCTTTTATTGCTCAGGTAAGCCGACAATTAGTTCAAATTCTGACAACTATTGTTTTAGCAAGGATACTTTCACCAAATGATTTTGGGTTGATTGGTATGACTGCTGTGGTTATTGGTTTCATCAATTTATTTAAAGACTTGGGTACTTCTACAGCAATTATTCAGAAGCAAGATTATTCTGATGAATTTTTATCTAGTATTTTTTGGATTAATGTTATATTTGGCTGCCTAGTAACAAGTCTTATTTTTTTATTTTCTCCGTTAATTGCTAATTTATATGAAGAACCAAGAGTAATTGCTATATTACAATTTCTCTCTGTAACTTTTTTCATTTCTAGCTTAAGTAATCTACAACAAGCAATCTTAGAACGTGATTTAGCTTTTAATCAATTAGCGAAAATAGAGATATTTTCCTTAGTTTTAGGTTCGGCTGTTGCCATTATTGTTGCTATTTTAGGAGCAGGTGTCTGGAGTTTAGTTTGCCAAACTTTGCTTGTAAATATCTGTACTACAATCTTACTCTGGGTTTATACCAAATGGCGACCCAAACTGATTTTGCAGTGGAAGGCTGTGAAGTCGATTAGCCATTATAGTCTTCATCTTACAGCAGCTAATATTTTTTTCTACTTTGTGAGAAATGCTGATAATTTTTTGATTGGCAAATTCCTGGGGGCGGAAGCATTGGGATATTATGCTCTAGCATACAGAATAATGATGTATCCCATGCAGAACATTGGGGCTGTAATTCGCCGAGTCATGTTTCCTGTATTTTCTCGTTGGCAAGAAGATAATGTTCGGTTTCAGGATGCTTACTTAAAAGCAGTTGCCTTAACTTCAATGATTACACTGCCTATTGTTGTAAGTTTTATTGTCTTAGGAAAACCATTAGTGTTGACTTTATTTGGTAACTCATGGCTACCTACAGTTCCCTTGCTAATTATTTTGGTGCCTGCTGGATTCATAGAATCTATTGAAACAACAGTAACAGTTATTTATCAGGCAAAAGGTCGTACTGATGTCATGTTGTATTGGGGTGGTTTTACAGGGATAATGGTTGTTTTGGCATTTGTTATAGGTATTCAATGGGGAGTAATTGGCGTAGCAGTGGCATATGTTTCAACGCTACCTTTATCTGTGATAAATTTCTTGATTGGTTTTAGATTAATCCATCTCTCTATTAGGAGATTCTTTTCAGCTTTATGGCGAGTGATTTTGTGTAATTCTTTGATGCTATGTATACTTCTTCTGCTTAAAAATCAGTTTTTTGTTAGTATTGCTAGCTATTTGGAGCTAAGTATTTTGAGCTTAGTAGGATGTGTTTTTTATGTTTTCATTAATTGGCTGATTAATAGAGTACAGGTACGACAACTTATAAGTATTTCAGGGTTAAGTAAATAACCTGAAAAAAAGAGATGTATAGCTATTTTGTTTATTAAAGTAATACAACAATAATCTATTTTTGAAAGAGAAATCAATAATGCATATTTCTATTACTAGTATTTATACAGTAGGTAACGATGAATGGGACTTAATTTGGAGTCAATGTGATTATGCAACCTATTTTCATTCTCGAGAGTGGGCAGAAATATGGAATGCTTATACTCAAGGTAAAATCCGTCCAGAACCGATATTAGTCTTGTTCTCAGATGGTAAAAAAGCATTACTGCCTTTTTCAGTCAAAAAAATATTTAAAGGCTTAGTCAATAATTATATTTCTTCGATAACAGGAACCTTTGGAGGATGGATTTCTAACTATCAACTTGAAGAAGAACATGTAAACTTATTGCTCGAATTGTTCACTAGTAAATTTAATAATTTTTATTTACGGTTTAATCCTTATAATGAAATGTTTTCAAAAATAGAATTAAATAGTTTAATATATGATGAAACTTATGTATTAAATTTGAATAAAGGATTTGAAAAAATTTATCAGGGATGGGCAAGAGGCAATAAATCCTCAACTAAAAAAGCTATAAAAGAAGGAGTATTTGTGAGAGTTGCTTCTACAATTGATGATTGGAATGACTATTACCAAGTTTACGAAGACTCACTAAGACGTTGGGCAGATAAGGCTTCTTCTAAATATGAATGGGATCTATTTAAGGAAATATTCCAACGAAATTCAAATAACTATAAACTCTGGTTAGCTATATATAAAAATCAAGTTATTTCTGGAATACTTTGTTTTTATGCTAAAAAACATGCAGTATATTGGCATGGTGCAACACTAGAAGATTTTTTTCATCTTCGCCCAGTTAATATTTTGATGTATGAAAGTATAAAAAGTGCCTGTGAACAAGGATACTCTTGGTTTGACTTTAATCCTAGTGGCGGGCATGAGGGAGTTAAAGAATTTAAGAAAAGATTCGGAGCAGAGGCATTACCCTGTCCAGTTTGGAATCATGAATCTCATATTGTTAAAGCTATGAAAAAGCTTCGCTTTAAGTAGAATTTTGAAATTATTCTGTCAATTTAATGAATAATTTATAAGCTAGAAGTTGTATCAGTTTATTTATAAAAACTTTAGTAAAGTATGAATCAACAACTATTAGAAAATAAAAAGTTAAAGATTGTTCATAGCTATCCCATATGGTTACCCAAAACACAAACCTGGATGTATAATCAGGTGCGCTACCTACCTAAAAACTTAGAAAATCATGTTGTTTGTGAGAAAACAGAAGATTTAGAGCAGTTTTGGTTGCCCAATATTCATGCTCTCCAAGAAGTTTCACAATGGTGCTATGTCTGGGATAAGGTTGTACGTAAATTGCAGTTTCGCCATCATCTAGGATTTTTAGTAGATATTGCTCAACATGAAAATATTAATGTTCTTCATTCACATTTTGGTCATGTTGGTTGGCAAGATATAGGTGCTGCTAAGAAAGTAGGACTTAAACATGTAGTGACATTCTATGGTTGGGACGTTAATTCACTTCCAAAAACTCGTCCCCATTGGCGTAGAAGATATCAGGAACTATTCGCTAATGTTGATATAATTCTTTGTGAAGGGTCACATATGGCAAAGTGTATTGTCAATTTAGGATGTCCAGCAGATAAGGTTAAAGTTCATCATTTGGGTATTGCTATTGAAGAACTCAAGTTTCAGCCAAGAGTATGGAACCCTAATGAGCCTTTGCGGGTACTCATTGCAGCATCATTCAGAGAAAAGAAAGGTATTCCCTATGCCCTGGAAGCTTTGGGGCAACTCCAACATCAAGTTTCTCTTGAAGTTACAATTATTGGTGATGCCAATAGTGAAAAAAGGAGTCAAGCTGAAAAACAAAAGATTTTAGCAACTATCGAAAAACATAATCTACAATCTAAAGTTAGGATGCTAGGTTATCAACCCTATACGCTTTTATTTAAAGAAGCTTATAAGCACCATATATTTCTATCACCTAGTGTCACAGCTAGTGATGGTGATACAGAAGGGGGAGCGCCAGTATCTCTGATTGAAATGGCTGCTACAGGTATGTTAATTGTCAGTACCAATCACTGTGATATTCCTGAAGTGGTGATTAATGGTTTAACTGGTCTGTTAGCAGAGGAACGAGATGTGTCTGGACTAGTAACACATTTGCAACAATTAGTTCATCATCCTGAGCAATGGCTGCCTATAACTGTAGCAGGGAGAAAGCATGTAGAGAAAGAATATGACGCCTATATTCAGGGAAAAAAATTGGCAGAAATTTATTCACATCTAGCAATGAAAAAGACTAAAAAATAAGCTAATATTAATCGAAATAGTAAGAGCGAATGTCTATTCGCCCCTACTGGCAACACATAGATTGCTTGTATTGACAAACGTTATTTCAATTGAGTTACAACATTAACATCATTTTTACTCTCTGCTGAAATTCAAGACGCTGGTAGATTCTGCTCTCCAGACTGCTTTGTAACTCGTTTTTTCCGGCGGCGCACAGTACCCCCAGCCATTAAATATTCATCGCTATTTTTGCCGTATTTGCAAGCTACCCCATTGAGCATTCGTTCATACAATTCTGCAAGCATCTGCTCAGATTCTAAAAATGTGTTGTAATTCTGATCAACCATAGATAAAGTCATATTATAGTTTTCTAACTTCTGGCGCGACTTTTCAATTGACTCTAAAAAAGCCTCAAGTGTTAAACCATTTCCCAAGTCTAGGGAAGTACTAATAGACTTCAACCCGGCTAGGCGGCGCTGGGCTTTATCTAAAATTTTAGAACCACGTTTTGGACGAGACATATTAATTTACTACTACTCACAACAATAGATCTAGGTTAACTTGTTGGCTAATGTGATGAAATTAGTGTTTCTTTGGAAGCAAGCATGATCAAATTTTTAATATTATTAGGTGAATTCTCTCATAACAGGGAACAGAGAAACTCAGCCGCCACACCACTTGCTACAAATCGAGAAGCGGACTTAGCTAAATGGGAGCATCCCAAATGTGTAAATTTATTTTTTTGTAGTGCGGGCTTCTAGCCCGCTTCCTAGACATTAAGGAGCAAGATGCTCCCACTACAAATTTTATTTTTGCAAAATTGGGATACTCCCTAGCTAAACAGGCAAATTCCCTTAGCGATGCACTGAAGCTCAAAAAACTTTCGGCGTTTCCTGTTCTCGTTTACGTGAATAAGTTGAGATTCATAAGAAACGTCAACACGTTTATAAAAAACGCCTTCAGAAAATTGCTGAATGAGTTCACGTTTGCGTAAATCACTGACACGTTGATGAAAAACGCTTTCAGAAATAGATAAATGAGTTTACGTTTGCGTAAATTATTGACATGTTGATGAAAAACGCCTTCAGAAATAGATAAATGGGTTTACGTTTGTGTAAATTACTGACACGTTGATGAAAAACGCCTTCAGAAATAGATAAATGGGTTTACGTTTGCGCTAAATACTACGATGGTTGGCGCTGGATGGAGAAATACCAAACAATAGCATTGCTGAACCTGGAGATGATTTGTGCAGATTTATTTTGCGATCGCACTGAGCATGAAAGTTTTCTAGAAAAGAGCGATATGTTTAAACTGGGGGGCATCCCAATTTTGCAAAAATAAAATTTGTAGTGAGAGCATCTTGCTCCCTAATGTCCAGGAAGCGGGCTAGAGAGCCATCACTACAAAAAAATAAATTTACACACAAAAATTGGCAAACTTTTGTAGCATCTGTGGAAAATATTATCCGAGAATTTGGTAAAAACTATGTAATTAATTTTGTTTAGCTACTTACGCGTAGCGTCTCGTAGAGAAGCTTAATCTGAAGGCGATCGCATTATTTACCGTTTTCTTAAAAAGAGCGATCGCCTACCACAGCCTTTGAATTGGATAATTATCAAAAACCGAATCAATGCTCACAATGGGGATTTGTTCCACAGTCGCTTGAGCTATCAAGAGTCTGTCAAAAGGGTCACGATGATGATTTGGTAGATTAGTTAAAGCATAAATATGAGTTAGCTCAATAGGTAAAAGCTGCAAGTCGTTTGTTTCTTGTTGATCTTTGATCAACTCAGAAAGTGGCATTTTAAGAGTAAATTTCCCAATTTGGAGTTTAATCTGCATTTCCCAAACACTAATAATGCTCAAAAATAGATTGTTACTTTCATCATCCAATAAATTTCTCACTTGTTGTGAAAGCCTTATGGGGTCTATTGACCACCAAATTAATGTATAGGTGTCTAACAGAAAATTCATTATTCACCCATCCAAAATTCATCTGGTAAAGGCTCATTAAAATCGTCGCTAATCCAACCCATGCCTTCATGTAATCCAACAATGCGCTGTTTTTTCTGACTAGGTTGCGATTGAGCGTGTTTCTGGACTAGAAATTCAACAAAATTGACCACCATCTGTTGTTGTTCTGGTGGTAGAGTTTGCAGTTGGGAAATTAATGTCTCAGTTATATTCAGTGTTTGGGAAGTCATTTCAACTGTCCTGCATTAGCACCTCCTATATTTTAGAGGACATCACTGCAAAAGCATGATTGTGGATATTTCAATGACGATCACGGAAGCTTAATCTGAAGGCGATCGCATTACTTACCGTTTTTTGAAAAAGAGCGATCGCCTATCATCACAATAACTTGCCGTCTAATTTTGTATAGTTAGGGAATTTACTATCTGCGGACATTATAGCCTTTCTCGGTTGAACGCAACACAATCAAGGGCGGGGAAACCCCGCCCCTACGGGTTTTGCGATTTAAAACTGTACTTCACTCGTCTGAAAACCTGTATAAATAGGCATCATAGGCGATCGCAGTGGCGATAATCAGCCGATCTTGGGGGTCTCGATGAAGCTAAATAGACCAATCTTGAATATTTAGTCCAGGTATTTTATCAAAATCGCGGATATTTCTTGTCAAAAGAATACCATTATAAGCAAGGGTGATAGATGCAATGCGTAAATCTTGAGTACCAACGCGAATACGTTGTTTCTTGAGTGTTTGGTAAATATCGCGTGATGTTTCATCATACTCAAGAATCTGAAATTCCGACAGCAGCATCACCGTTTCTACAAGACGTTGATAAGCACTTGAGAGTGTATTTCCATCTTTAGCTTCAGCAACTTGAGCTAAACGACCTCTTAACTGTTCTTCAACATTAATCGCAGTAGTTGTCAGTTCCGCACAAGACGCTAATAGTCGTGCAATTACTACTGGGTGATTCCGTCCATAAAGACTAAGGTGATCCGTATCTAAAATGTAAATCGTCATCAATCATCTGTTGCTAGATTAGATTCTTCCCGAATCACCGTTAATTTTTCCATAAAATCATCAAATGTGGGGTCATTCGCAAATATTCCCGCGTATCTCATCTTGGATGTAGTTGCATTTAGCTGAATTTTTGGATTCACCTCAATAGTCACAAACTTACCCCTAGCTAATTCTGTTTCTAAAGCAGATTTCACCTTCAAAATAGCCTCTTCCTCTGTCCTCCCTTCAACAGTCAAATTTGGCATCCCAACCACTGAGGCTACAAAATTTTCCTGGGATTGACTCTGAACGAAAACTTGATACTGCATAATGCATTTTTTGATCTGATTTTTCTAACTTTATTTTAAGGCAGTCTTCAAAGTAATTCGTAATTATTCGTTTAAGATTGTGATCCTCTGAGATAATCTTTCTGGGTTTCCTGTAGACCAGATAAATACGTGGGTATCTAACAATATATTCACTTTATATTTTAAAGGACATCTCCAAAAAAGCCGTATGATGCCGAGCCTCTAGGATTTAGGCAGTGATGGCGATCGCTTTTTTGATACTATGCAGATATACATTCAACCAACCTCATATATCAGTCTCAGGTCTGGGTCTAGAAGTAGCTTCTCTCGTCATTGCAGAGGTTGGGGACAAATCAGTCTCTACCGATTCTCTAGAGTAGTAGAAATAACTATCAGGCTCTCGATTGATATTCACATCATTAATCACCATGCCTAAAACTTTTTGACCACACTGGTTGAGAAAATCTTTAGCCGCATTGGCACTAGCCGCCTATTTACAGCCTTTTCTACAAAAATCCGGAAAATTTTGCAACTGTATTATTATGTAATATTTATTGCTCTAGCCAAAAATAGGGCATGGAAATTAATATCGCCAGACCAACTACAAAACTGCAAAAAAATAGAGGGAAGATAAACTTCCCCCCTCTGTCGATTATTGCTGTTATTTTCTGGTTTGCTGGCTTCTTTGAGTTTTCGCCGGAGCATTTGCCTTTGCTTTTTGAGTTGTCGCTGTCTGGCTGAACCACCTTTACCTTTGTCATTCCTGCCTTCTCGGCGTGGTGACTCCCAACTTTTTAGTCGCATGATGCTTTTTCTCGTTTAAATAGAGTGTGTAGCTAGTGATTAGCTGACACTACAAATGTAGTATAAGTCTAGCTGAATAGTTATATGTTTGTCAACTTAACTTGTCTAGCCAGCAATTTCTTTTGCCGGCGTATTAGTCTGTCAAGATAAACATGATGGACTGTAGGGCATCTTGCCCGCGTGAGCGAGACGCTCACACTACCAAAAGTCCCTCAATACAAAAATGACAGACTAGTAACAGTAGTTAGCTAACTTACTTTAAAGTGGGCAGGAGGAGAATCGAACTCCTATGACCGCAAGGTCGCCACATTTTGAGTGTGGTGCGTCTACCAATTTCGCCACCCGCCCTTGGGTGCAACTTTACTATTGTAATCTATATCCACGATTTTGTAGCAAGGATGGATATTTTTTCTAAAATTCATCCTAATCAATACATTTGTTCTACAGATATTTGCTGAAAAAGAAGTGAGGGCGTAGCTTGCTTTGGTGTAAAGAGTACAATCCTACGCCCCTACCAAGGGTTTTGGCAAATGCATAATTGATTTCTGGAGATGTTTGATAATTATGGCAACTCTTGCAGGTGTAAGCGCAAAACCTTTTGAATCACCTGTTGCACAGCTTCTTTGCTAGAGTTACCATCTACCCTGATTATCCGCGCCGGATGGGTTGCGGCTAACTCTGCGTAGCCCTGCTGTACTTTTTTATGGAAGGCGATCGCTTCTTGCTCAATCCGGTCTAAACTATCCCCATTGCCTTGCTTGCGAGCTAGTCCTACTTCCACATCAACATCTAGCCAGATAGTCAGGTCACTTTCTAAGCCACTAGTAGCAATATAGTTGAGTTGATTAATTAAACTGATATTCAAACCTCGACCATAACCTTGGTAGGCAGTAGTCGAGTCGGTGTAGCGATCGCATAAAATATATTTCCCTGCTGCTAAATTCGGTTTGAGTTCCTGCTCTACGTGTTGCGCTCTATCAGCAGCATACAATAGTAATTCTGTCAATTCAGCAATTGGTTGCTTTTCTGCCTTCTCTAACAATAAGCGGCGTAAATGCAAACCTAACTCTGTTCCCCCTGGTTCACGGGTAACAATCACAGAAATACCCAGACTTTGCAACCACTCTCGACAAAGTTGGATTTGGCTGGTTTTGCCGCAGCCTTCCACCCCTTCAAAGACAATTAATTTACCATCCATACTTTTTGCAATTTTCCGGCTACTGACTTCTTGCAGCCTGTTTTCTGATAATTCATGATCGACACTTTAATTTTGTATTAGTTAGAACAGAGAAGACGATAAGTTAATTTTAAGCTGAGGATGTCATGGCTGAAGAAAAGACATACCTGGAACTTTCAGAAGCTAATGGAAGTTCCCACAAATTTTACGAAGTTACTATCAAAGATACTGAAGTTACCATCCGCTATGGTCGCATTGGAGACTCAGGGCAAGTTCAAACTAAAACTTATCCTACCCCAGACAAGGCAAAAGCAGAAGCCACTAAAAAGATTAACGAAAAACTGAAAAAAGGCTATGAACAGGCTGTGATGGGTATACGCCAAAAACGCGCCGTTACCAGACGCCAAGTCACCAGTACCACTTCAACCGCCCAACAAGCCCCCATCCTCTGGAAATTTTCCTCCACTTCAGCCGCTTTTGGGATTTTTATTGATAGCGATCGCTGTTGGTTAGGAAACCAAGCTGGTCAAGTTTTTGCACTTAACCATCAAGGTCAAGTGATTAATCAATTTCAACTTCCCGATGGTGTGAAATGTCTAGTTGCCGATGATGTGTGGATTTATGCAGGTTGCGATGATGGCAATGTCTACGACCTCACAGGTAAAATACCACGTATCGGCTACAAAATTGATGAAAATGTCGATATTTTCTGGCTGGATATCCACGATGGCCTATTGGGAGTCTCTGATGTTAACGGTGGTGTCACCACCATCGACCATGATGATGAGTCTCAGTGGACTCGCTTAAGCCAAGGTGATTCCGGCTGGATGGTACGCTGTGACGAGGCTGGGATCTATCATGGTCACAGTAAAGGCGTGACTATGTACGATACTAAAGAAGGTCGGATGCTCTGGCATCAAAATACTGGCGGTGCTGTACTTTTTGGTTGGCAAGAAGCATCAACCGTCTATGCAGGTACGAGCAACCAAAAGATTTACTCTTTTAGTAAAAAGGGTGAGATTGGCGCAGTTTACAAATGTGATGCGGCGGTTTATGCTTGCGCTACAGCCCAAGATGGCAAGTATGTATTTGCTGGTGATAACAGTTCTTCTGTTTACTGCTTTAGTAACTCTGGAGAACGCCTGTGGAAACTAGCCACTGGTTGCGGTTCGGCTTTATCTATGCAGTTTTTCGCTAATTGTATTTATATTGTGACGACCGATGGTTCTCTAGCTTGTATCGATGCTAGTGAAACTGCCATCCAAGCTGCTCAAGCTGGTACTATTCCCCAAGCAACGGTTATTCAAGCACCAAAAACAGCAGGTGCTGCACCCTCCGCAGTTCTAGAAACCACCACCGACACCAGCCAAGGAGTGATTGTTGAGTGCTTCCGGGAGGGCGGTAAACTTAGAGTCCGCGTCATCTCATTAGGATACAATCCTACTTGGAAAGTGCAGTTTCCTAAGGATATTCGTCAAGAAGGGCAGCGCTATCTTGTTCAAGAGGTGCGTGAGTCAGCCAGTGGAGGTTTTTACCGCGCCTATGGTGATATTCAAAAATTGATTTAGCACCTACTGGACTGACAAGCCTAAAATGATGCAAAAAATTTTCTTGTGGTGCGGGCATCTTGCCCGCTAATTAGAACGGGCATCTTGCCCGTTCTACAAAAGATTGCTAATACACAAAATTAGCTTAGACACACCACTACCTTCTGTTTAGAGAATTAATGGCTGAACTCTGTTACTCTTGTTGATGGTTTATATTAAGTAATCCTATCAATACCGTTGCCAAAATAAGAGGATGAAGGGGAGCCTTACTGGAATGGGTGCTTGGGACAGTGGCAGGTTTGGGTTAACTGTGTGATTGGTTAGTGGGGGTGTAGCCTTTTGAGGAGAATTACTTCCTGGTTTAAGCATCGACCATCTACTGTCGTGCCATAATGGTACGCATTTCGGCTTCTGTGTCTTGAATCAAATCTCCACTAACATCCACTATCACACTATGAATCTTGCCCGTAAACTTAAAAGGCGGTTCATAATCGGGTGTTATGGGCGCACCAGGAGCAATCCCACAGGTGACACCACTGCTCAGACCTAGTGCTAAGGGAGTAGTCACTGGCACATCAACTTGCCCGACCAATTTCTCATCAATATAAAGTTGGGCGCGACCGGGCGTTCCTTTCCCCTTTGCTAAATCTGGCTGACCCGTGACTTTAAACTCAAAACGCAATTGGTGACGACCTTCCGGAACTGACACCTGAGACTCGACATGATATAGCGATCGCGCTACATAGTTATGAACCCAATGCAGTTTGCCATCTTTAACATAGAAGGAGTAGCCACTATCATTACCTCCATGTGCCAGTAATACTCCTTCTGCACCACCTGTAGGAACTTCCACATCAGCCGTAATACTGTGGGGACGATTTAGCACTTTGACGGCACTATTAGCGGGAATTGCCTGAGTGTCGGGATAGTAGACATAGCGGCTACGATTAACAGCAATTTGAGGACGTTCTTCTGCCAATCGTTGCACGCCCCTGCCATCCACAGGCAACACATTGTATTTTCCCGCCTCTACATACCAAGTGGCAATCATCTCAATCAGCTTAGGGCGGTTATCAGCAGCAATATCATAATTTTCCGCAAAATCCTCAGCCACATGATACAGTTCCCAATGATGAGTATCCAAATCTGTCAACGTTTCAGCCGAAATTGGCTCACCAAAAAACTTACCTGCTTCTGTAAATGAAGTACCAGGCCAAGGACAAACCGCCCGCCAGCCATCATAGTAAAGAGAGCGATGTCCCATCATCTCGAAATATTGGGTAAGATGCTTAGTGGGTGCGTTAGCATGATGAAAAGTATGGGCGAAACTGACACCTTCAAGGGGGAATTGGGTAACACCTTTAATCGTTGTCGGTGGTTCAATTTTTAGTAAGTCAAGCACCGTTGGCACTAAGTCAATAGCATGGGCATACTGAGTACGGATTTCGCCTTTTGCCTCAATATTTTGAGTCCAATGGACAATCAAGGGGTCGCTGATTCCACCCCGATAGGTTTCCCGTTTCCAACGACGGAAAGGCGTATTTCCTGCCCAAGTCCAGCCCCAAGCATAGTGGTTGAAGGTTTCTGGGCCACCTAGCTTATCCAGTGCCTTGAGATTTTCCTCTAGGGATTCTGGCACATTGTTAAAAAACAGGTTCTCATTAACCGAACCAGTGACTCCACCTTCAGAACTTGCCCCATTGTCCGAGATGACCATAATCAAAGTATTATCGAACTCGTCGATACTTTTGAGGAAGTCGAGTAAACGACCGATATGGTAGTCCGTATGGGTTAAAAAGCCGGCAAAGACTTCCATCATCCGGGCATAAAGACGTTTTTCTGCGGCTGAGAGAGTATCCCAGTGAGGAACATCAGGATCATGGCGGGAGAGTTTGGCATTAGTGGGGACGATTCCCATTTCCTGCTGACGGGCAAAAACCTTTTTCCTGTAAGCTTCCCAACCATCGTCAAACTGTCCGGCGTAGGCATCAGCCCATTGTTTCGGCACATGATGAGGGGCGTGCATCGCACCAGGACAGAAATACATGAAAAAGGGTTTATTTGGGGCAACTTGCTTCGCATCAGCGATAAAGCTAATTGCCTTGTCTGCCAAATCTTCGGTCAAATGGTAGCCTTCAGCAGGGGTATTTTCTGGCTTAACGGTGTGGTTATCATAAACTAAATCTGGATAATACTGGTGAGTTTCTCCTCCCAGAAAACCATAAAAACGTTCAAAACCGCGACCGAGAGGCCAGCGATCATAGGGGCCAGCAGCAGAAAGTTGATCTGAAGGGGTTAAATGCCATTTCCCGATCGCATAGGTGTTATACCCCTTCTGTAGTAATATCTCTGAGAGAAACCCATTCTCAAAGGGAATATTGCCATTACTACCTGGAAAACCGATAGAACATTCTGTAATGCAGGACATGGCGTTGGAATGGTGATTGCGCCCAGTTAAAAGGCAAGAACGGGTGGGTGAACACAACGCCGTTGTGTGTAGATTGTTGTAGCGCAAGCCATTGGCGGCTAATGCGTCTAAGTTAGGTGTTTTGATGGGACTTCCGTAGCACCCAAATTGTCCGAATCCTGTATCATCAAAAACGATAAATAGCACATTTGGTGCGTCTTCTTTGGCTCGTAAAGGTTCTGGCCAAGCCGGACTAGACTTATCAACTGTCCGTCCGATGACACCAGGAAAAGTATTACCGGGTTTGTATTCACGCAGAGACATAAATCTCAACTCCTAAGAATATGCAAAGCCTAAAAATTCAAGGATTTAATGACTACACCAATAAAACTCATTAAGCCAATTATCAGTAAAGCCACTCCAATAATTTCCGCACTGTGAGAGTTTTTGTAGCTATAGCGATCGCTTTGAATTTGTTTAAGTAACTGACGGTGTTCCCTCAACCCTAAAACCATCCCCAACATACCCACGCTAATAAAAGACAACCCAATAATGACCGAAAATCTAACTGAATTAAGGTTATGATCAAGGTGAGTATTTTCAATTGACCTAACGATAGTAGGGATACCAAAGCCAAAACCAATCAACGAGAGACAGGTGCGTATCCAAGCCATTAAAGTGCGATCTGCTGCTGCTCTACTACGGTATTTAGCCAGTTCGGTACGATCTGCTGCTAAATCATTGGTAGAAAACTGTGCGGGCGTTTCTGAGTTAACAGGTGGCTGACTCATAACAAGTTAGTTTTTCTGCGGTAATCCGGCTAATCTGCACTGATTCCAGATTGAGAAATATCTACAAAGGCTCCCAAAATTACATAAGCCACCAGAGTCGGAATTACCTGCTGCTGTGCATGATTCAAAATAGCGCTAAACAAAGCTAAACCAAAATTGCCAGCAATACAGAAAATCGCCAAGATAGATCGCGCATCATTATCGAGTTTGCCTAAAGCATTTCCAATTCCTAATTAGGGAGTTCTTGAGCAACTAATCTAGCAATATCTTTACGTTTATGAAAACTAGCATTAGGAACTTGCAGAGATATAAGATACGAGCTAGAGTAAAAGGCTGCGACCCAAAGCAGTTCTAAATAATACCTTGGACAGTGGCAGGTTTGGGTTAACTTTGAGGGTGGGTGTAAGTCGGTGGTGTGTGATTGGTTATCGGTGGTGTAAGTCGCGGTGTTATGCGGCTTGCTCGTTTAACCAAGTTTCTAGATCCGCCACAACGGAAAAATCTAATAAAGCTTCTCCTAACCCTTCGAGTTGCTCAATAGATAATTCTCGAATTCGTTCAACCAAAGCTGAATCAATTTCACCAAAACGACGATTTAGTTGACGTATAATTAAATCCTGTTGTCCTTCTTCTTGTTTGGCTCTTTCGCGGTATTTTTTTTGCTGGTGCATAACCATTACGACTTATTTCTTCTAGTTTTTGCCTTTGCTCTGTATTTAAAAGCACTTTATTTATACGACCTTTACTCATCCACTTACCCCGATTTTCTGTCTTTTGTATTGCACTATTTTAGCCTTGACACGCCAGTAGTAGCGTGTCTAGACTAAGATGTTGCAAACAATTTGGGAGCATCCCAAATGTGTAAATTTATTTTTTTGTAGTGCGGGCTTCTAGCCCGCTTCCTGGACATTAGGGAGCAAGATGCTCCCACTACAAATTTTATTTTTGCACCATTTTAGCGTTGACACGCCAGTAGTAGCGTGTCTAAGCTAATTTTGTGTATTAGCAATCTTTTGTAGAACGGGCATCTTGCCCGTTCTAATTAGCGGGCAAGATGCCCGCACCACAAGAAAATTTTTTGCATCATTTTAGGCTTGTCAGTCCAGTAGGGTGTGTTAGCGACAGCGTAACGCACCCCCCCAAAGCTTTCGGTGCGTTACGGCTTGCGCCTAACTGAGATTTTTTCAGATATCAAATCAGATTCCTATATTGGATTTACAAACATTGATAAGCTCAGATAGCCAGCTTCTCAAAAAAGTTGGCTATCTTGTTGTTTACGAATATTTCGGTTTGTATAAGTAAAACACATATTTTGATAGTGAAAGGTACAACAATAGTTGCAAATAATTAACCAATAATAAAAACAAAGTGAAATTATAAGCTGGAAGCAAATCTTTTGGTAGTATTTCTAACATTGAAAATAAACCAAAAATATGTTTGTTTTTCAATAAACATATCAAGGCTTATCAGAGGATGTTTAAAAAGTTTTGGGCGAATATAATTCGCTACTACACAAACAAAGTCCGCCTGCGCGGACTAACACAAAATCAAGCATTTCAAACCCAAGGAGGTGGGTTTCGCCTGTGTAGCCAAGTCACTGCTTTGGGCGGGTTTCCCGACTTGTAGCAAGTGGCGCGCGACTTCCAGTCGCCAGGACTGGTATTAAATTAGACTTTTCAAACATCCTCTAAGTGTAAATACGTATATATTGATACAAAATCATGGGAATGAGTTGATTTGTAAAAAGTGTGTATTTTTAGCTCAAATTTACTTGTTGGAACAATTTCAGCAGGGTCTATTTTAAAGCAAAGGTTAACTCAGTTCCAGATAATTTTCACAAGTTAAATAGTTATAGTCTCATTTGAAATATGGGATTAAATCATTTTGGATTCATCAAATGGATGCCAAATTATTTGTGACGCCCGTACTAGATGTAATTGGAAAATGCAATTAATCGAGAATTACCAAGATTGATTTATAAATCCCCATAATTTTTGATGAACTGATCATGATTCGTGATTTAAGCTTAACTTTGCAAGCTCTCTTGACCCAGCCAGGTCTACCCCCAGAACTGGCAACAGCACGGATTGTGTTTGAACGTCCAGTAGAACAGTTCAACCCCCAACAGACGGCTATTGATTTATTCCTCTACGATATTCGGGAGAATGTCGAACTACGCGACAACGAACCGAGTATTGAACGTCGCAATGGTCAAGCAACTATTATTCCCCCACCGTTGCGAGTTGCTTGTACTTACTTAATTACGGCTTGGCCTGTGGGTGGGACTGAATTGGCATTGCAGGAACAGCGACTTCTGGGTCAAGTATTGCAAGTATTATCTCGCTACCCGACAATTCCAGAGCCATTTTTGCAGGGCAGTTTGCAAGGTCAAAAGCCATCCTTACCGATGATGATTACCGCCGCCGATGGGCTAAAAAGTCCGGCGGAGTTTTGGACTTCTCTCGGTACACCACTACGCGCTTCCATAGCTGTGACCATCACCATTGCAATGGTGACATCCGAACCACAAATTTCACCCTTGGCACTTACCCATGAATTACGTTTTAACGGCGCAAGCACCTTTCAAATTGGTGGACAGGTTACAGATACCAATAACCAGCCGATTGTGAATGCAACGGTGGTGTTGGCTGAGAACAACCTAAGTGTCGCTACCGACTCAGAAGGCAACTTCGGTTTCAGCCTCTTAGCATCTGGTAGTTACACCTTGCGTGTGCAAAGACCAGGTACTACAGCACAGACTTTCCCGATTACAGTGCCAGCACTAGCCAACGGGAATTACAGCGTCCGATTGACCTAAAGATTAGGAGAATTAATCTATGCCACAATATCTTGCACCAGGTGTTTATGTTGAAGAAGTCCCGCCTTTAGCTAGACCAATTGCGGGAGTTGGAACTAGTACAGCCGGGTTTATTGGTGTAGTTGCCAATAATGTCACTATGCCATTACGTCCTGGTAGCACTACAGAAACATTCACTGTAGCGCCAGCCGCAGAACCGCAACTAATTACTAATTGGGAGGAGTTTAAGAATAGCTTTGGTGATATTCAAGCAGGTAACAAAACCTTAGCACTGGCGGTTTATGGGTTTTTTAATAACGGTGGGACTAGGATTTGGGTATTGCGGGTAGCTGATGCTAATGCTTTGACTACACCCGCAGAAGAATTAGAAAAATTTGAACCTATAGATGAAATTGCGATCGTAGCTGTGCCGGGGGCAACTAGTAAAGCCCAACAAGAAGCTATCATAGATCACTGTGAGAAATTGCGCGATCGCGTGGCTGTATTAGATGGGACGCCAAACCCCTCAGCCCTTACACCAGAAGCAATCCGGGGTGCTACGAGTGGAGAAGGTGCTAGCTTACCAACCAAAAATAGTAATTACGCTGCGCTTTACTTCCCGTGGATTAAAGTCTTCGACCCTGTAACCAGCACAATTATTAACCAACCACCAAGCGGACATGTGGCTGGGGTCTATGCCCGTGTGGATGGCGAACGGGGAGTATTTAAAGCCCCTGCTAATGAAGTAGTTCGGGGTGCTGTTGACTTGGAGCGCAAACTCACCAAAGCTAACCAAGAAGGTTTGAATCCCAAAGGTATCAACGTCATCCGCGCCTTTGATGGCAATATGAAAATCTGGGGGGCACGGACGCTGGGAGGAGATGATAATGGTGAATTTAAATACATTAGTACTCGGCGTTTCTTTAACTTTCTGCGTGAGTCTATTGATGAGGGGACGCAATTTGCAGTGTTTGAACCCAACACTCCGGCATTATGGGAACGTATCAAACGCAACGTGGGTGACTTTTTATTAGGACAATGGCGAGATGGGGCGCTATTTGGTGAAACTCCCGCTAAAGCCTTCTTTGTTAAATGTGATGCTGAGACAAATCCAGCAGATGTGCGGGAACGGGGACAAGTAGTTACAGAAGTTGGTGTAGCAATTGTCAAGCCGGCGGAATTTGTGATTTTCCGTATTCAGCAAACTACGGGGAGTTAATTCGTCATTACAATTCTCTTCCTCTTTCTTTGTGTACTTTGCGTCTTTGCTAACTAATGACGCATCGGACTAGTTTTTGAGAATTTGAATCTGTTACCGAAATTTAACAATTTTCAGGAGAGTTATACATGGCAAGGGTAGATCCTTACAAGAATTACCGCTTCAAAGTAGAAATTCAAGGAATTATTGAAGCGGGGTTTGCAGAATGTAGCGGTTTTGGTTCTGAAGTCCAGGTGGTTGAATATCGGGAAGGTGGTGATGTGACGACAGCACGCAAATTGCCCGGTATGGCGAAATTTCCAGATATTACTCTCAAATGGGGTGTGACTGACTCACTCAAGCTGTATAACTGGCATCTTGATGCTGTAAATGGCAATGTACAGCGTCAAAATGGTTCGATTGTAATTCTAGATGAGGCTGATCCTTCACAGGAAAAAGCCCGTTGGAACTTTATTAATGCTTGGGCGAGTAAGTATGTTGGCCCTAGTTTTAATGCCAAGGGTAATGATGTGGCGATTGATACATTCACTATCGTTTGTGAACGTCTAGAACGCGTGAAATAAATTATGGGTTTGTAGTAAGCACTTTAGTGCTTAAGTTATGAAGGACTAAAGTCCTTACTACGAACTGTGAATACAGTTTGAGAGTTGTTATCTATGTTTCGCACAGAGTATGAATTCACTTTGCCAATGGGTTATGTAGACTCAGAGGGCAATCTGCATCGAGAAGGTGTGATGCGGTTGGCGACGGGTGCAGATGAAATTTTGCCTTTGAAAGATCCGCGTGTACAAAACAATCCTGCTTATCTGATTCTGATTTTGTTGTCACGGGTGGTAACGCGCCTGGGTTCCCTAGATATGATTACTCCCCAAGTGATTGAGGGTTTATTTGCGGGAGATATCTCATATTTGCAGGATTTATATAATCGCATCAATGGCAATGGCACACGTAGCCTGAAGTTTCTTTGTCCTCACTGTCAGCAAGCACTGGAGGTAGAAATAGACCAACCGGGGGAATTGTCGGCTACCCCCTCAACCGTCTCTACGAGGAGGTAGCCTATATTGCTTATCATTTTCACTGGTCTCATGACTCATTGTTAGTAATGGAACATGCCGAAAGACATCGGTGGACTCAGGAAGTTGCCAAGATTAATCAGCGATTGAATGAAGTTGTCCAGCCAGAGTCTGGTGTTTTGAATTTTCAAGTGGATTAGTAGTTCATGCCATGAATTTGTTTGATGGGCTACGAGATTCCCGACTTCTTTGAGAACTTGGGGATCTGACCAGAACTAAAACGACTAGAGAACCGTAAGTTATGGCTGAATTTAGCTTATTGGGGCAACGATTGCAACGGCGAGTGGTGGATTTACCTGGTGTGATTGATACGCAAAATCCCCACGGGCATTATGGTGCTATTCAATCGGCAAGCGATCGCATTATCCAACGTTTAGCGCTACCGGAAACTATCGCCGCACGTTATCAAGTTGCTAGTTTACAACCAACTGCGATCGCTCAACGCTCAAACTACAAACGTGTGGAATTGCGTGGTGGCGAATCTCCATCCTTGACTTGGCGAGTACAACGATTACCTGCATCAGAATCTGATACCCAGTTCATAAATCAGGTCAAAGTTATCGCTTCCCCAGCTACTACAAATCAAGTTGCTTCCCCTCTTCCCCCAGTTATCCAAAGGCAAGAGTCACAGGAGGAGGTGACAAGATTTATAGATAAACTACCTACACCAGCTGATTCTAGTCCTGACTTACCATCAGGCAAGTTTCGCATTAGTCGCAAACCCTCGGTGACAACAGATGGTTTTTCTGGTGTAAGTAGTTCTTCGGACTCTGCTGATGCTGCTTCTGGTGTAAGTAGTTCTTCATACTCTTCAGATTCAACTTCTGATAGCAGTACTTCTTTATACACATCTCAACCTGGTATTGCAACTTCTGTAACTCCCCCGTTTACTACTGCTGCCTTGCCTCTGTCGCCTTCATTTCGGCTGGCTGTATCCTCTGGTGTTATTCAAGCAAAACCAGCAAGTACAGGCTATCCTGCTGCTGGAGAGACTGCCGTTCAGCGACAGTATCAAACTACAGATTTGGTAATGCGATCGCCAGAAACTCACAGTAATATCTCTGCTCATTCACAAGCTGAAAATACTATAATTAAAAACCAAGTTTTAAGTAAAAATACGGAAACAATTCAACACAAACCCACTGCTAACAAGGCTACAACTGTTGTTTCACCTCCACCCAAATTGGTCTATAAAACACCATTACCGATGGTACAGCGACAACTTACCCCAGAAGTTGCAGTGCAAAACAGCACAGGAATACAAGTACAGACAAAAATCTCTGATGGTGTGGTTTCTGCTTCTCCTACACCCAATATTAGCAATTCCTTACCTTTAGTAGTGAAGCCTGCTAGCAACGGTGGGTTGATTCAGCGAGGTGGTAATGAAGTAGCATCAGAGGAAACAATCACTCCCATCTCTACCTCTGTCACCCCAACAGCAACTATTCCTGCAACTGAAAGTAATGTGAATGTGGCAGAACTAGCAGAACAAGTAAGCCGAATTATCATGCGTCGCATGATAGTAGAACGTGAACGTCGAGGTCTAGGAAGATGATATTCCTATTAAAAGAAAATTACGAATTAGTATGAGTGCCAAGCTAGAAAAGTTGACCATTACCCCCTTTGCCAAAAAGGGTGAAAACTACCAGCGTTTAACACCAATAGAGGTGTTATTTAACCCAGAGTCTTATTCCATTACCAAATCTGTAACTTGGAGTCCACCACAGAACTCAACCAGTGGAAACGCCAACAGTCAAAGCAAAATCAATGCACCGACAATTTCCTTTGGTGGTGGTGGTAGTCGTCAGTTAAGTATGGAACTGTTTTTTGATGTTACCGCACCTGTGGGTAAAAATAATCAAGCTATAGCAGATGTGCGACAAGAGACAAATAAAATAGTTACCCTCACCCGTATTGAAAAGGGGGAAGATCAACCACGAGTCTGTGAAGTTTCTTGGGGTGAAGCACCTGTAGGTTCAGATTTACCTTTTATTGGTGTCATCAGCAGTTTGACCCAAAAGTTTACTCAATTCACCAGAGATGGTAAACCTGTCCGCGCCAATTTAAATGTCACCTTTGTAGAGTTTCTTGACCCGAAATTAGATAAACGCAAAACCGATCCTGAACTGACAACCCGCATGGTTAGGGGAGGTGAAACCCTCAGCAGTCTTGCAGCTGATGTCTATCGTGACCCCAAACGCTGGCGGATTATTGCTGAGGCTAACAGTATTGATGACCCACGTAATTTAAAAGTAGGACGCACTTTAACGATTCCCAAAGTACGTGATGTTTAATTTGTTATTTGTTATTAATGAACAAACCCCCAATAACAATCCAGTTTCCTTAATTTGAATTAATAAATATGCCAGTTGCTAAACCCAATAGTCCCCTAGTTGCCGATTTTGACATTTTACTCAACAATTCACCTTTATCGGTTGAGCAAGAATCCCATGCGATCGCACTGACTGTAGATAAGGACTTAAATTTACCCAGTATGTTCACCTTGGAATTTACAGGTTCAGCAACTCGAACTCAAGGAATGGAATGGATGGATAAATTCCAGCTTGGCGATGCAGTCACAATCAAAATGGGTTATGTGGACGGGTTAGCCACAGTGATGAACGGGGAAATCACAGCTTTAGAACCAGAGTTTACTAGCGATCGCCCTCCTAGTTTAACAGTACGTGGTTATGACCGTCGGCATCGTTTACAACGTGGTTCTAAAACTCGTACTTTTATCAAAAAAAAGGATAGCGATATTGCATCACAAATTGCAGGTGAGGCAGGATTAGAAGCTAAAGTTACGGATAGTAAGGTGATACATGAATATATTCTGCAAGCTAATCAAACAGACCTAGAATTTCTACAACAACGCGCTAGGCAAATTAACGACGAGGTATTTGTAGAAGATAAAACTTTGTTTTTTCGACCTGTTAATAATACTGGTGGTCAAACATTAAACTTGTCTTTAGAACAGGATTTATTGGAATTTTATCCTCGCATGTCTACTGTGCAAATTCCCTCTCAAGTCACGGTCCAGGGATGGAACCACAAAGATAAAAAAGCAATTGTAGCGAAAGCTGCCAAAGATAGCGTAACGACCAAAATGGGCGGTAAAAAATCTGGTGCAGATGTTTCCCAAAGTGCTTTTGGTACAGCTGCTAATTTTATCAGCGATCGCCCAGTTATGAGTCAAGCCGAAGCCGACCAATTAGCCCAGGGTAACTTAAATCACGGTGTTTTAGGGTTCATTGCTGGGGAAGGAGTTTGTTGGGGACGCACAGACTTAGAACCCGGTAAGGTCATCAGATTGAATGATTTAGGGAAAAATTTTAGTGGTTTATATTATGTTACCAATGTTACCCACCGCTACAGGAGCGATCGCGGTTACTATACTTATTTCACAGTACACAAAAATTCTATATGAATAATAATTTGTTAAGCGTCAACCTTCCAATTATATCTATACTCTTTCGTCTCTTTTCTCTGCTATTCTGCGGTTAGAAATTAATTTTATTTAACCGCAGAGGCGCAGAGTGAGCAGAGAGAAAAAAGGAGATGTTTCAAGTCAAAAATTTAAGATTAATTTGGAGAAATAAGAGAGATGTCAAATTTTTACGACCTGATAGTTGATGTGCAACAAATAAATAAACAACATATTTATGGTGTAGTAATTGGCATAGTTACTAACAATAATGACCCCGACAAATTAGGACGAGTTAAAGTTAGTTTTCCTTGGTTAAGCGACCAAGATGAAAGTAATTGGGCGAGAATTGCTAGCCCAATGGCAGGTAAACAAAGAGGGATTTATTTCTTGCCAGAAGTCGATGATGAGGTGTTAGTAGCTTTTGAACAAGGTGATTTGCGCTTTCCTTACGTTATTGGTGTTTTGTGGAATGGCAAAGACGCACCACCAGTGAGTAATGATGATGGTAAAAATAATATTAGAGTCATCAAATCTCGCAGTGGTCATGAAATTCGTCTCAATGATGAAGATGGTCAAGAAAAAATAGAAATTATCGATAAATCTGGCAAAAACAGTTTAGTGTTTGATACGAAAAATAACTCCGTCACTATTACTAGTGAAAAAGATATTAACTTACAAGCAAGTAAAGGAACAATCAAGTTAGACGCCCAAAAAATCGAAATTAAATCCTCAACCGATAGCAAAATCGAAGCCAGTGCCGGGATGGATATTAAGGCTAACAGCACGATGAATATCAAAGGTGCAGTTATTAATTTGAATTAGTTATTTGTTATTTGGTGTTTGTTTACCTCATCTCCCTATTTCCCAATGCCCCATTCTTAAATTCTTATGCCACAACCCGCAGCTAAACAAGGCGACCAAATTTTCGCCATCGATACACACATTGTCATGGTTCCAGCAGGGCCAAGCTTAGTACCAACGCCCCTACCGCATCCATTTACAGGCATCATTAATAGTAACCTCAGCAGTGATGTCAACATCATGGGGAAGCCAGCCGCGACGGTGGATAGTACCGCAGATAATACGCCACCCCATATTCCTACCCCGCCTGGGACGACATTTCAAAATCCACCGGCAAATAAGGGAACGATTAAAATTGGTTCTCCCACAGTCAAAATCAACGGTAAGATGGCGGCGCGTAATGGTGATATTGCCTCGACTTGTAACGATCCTAGCGATTTACCTGTAGGACAAGTGATTGCTGTGGGTACTGTATTCATCGGCTAAAGGAGAGAGAAAATGGTGAAACTTTTCTTGGGGCGCGGTGTGGGATTTCCTATTACATTAGATAGCGATCGCAATTTGCAATCTGCCGACTATGAAGAAAGTGTCCGTCAATCTATCTTGATTATTTTAGGCACTGCCAAGGGTGAGCGGGTAATGCGCCCTGATTTTGGCTGTGGTATTTATGACTTAATCTTTGAGATGAATACAGCCAGTACTGCGGGGAAGATTTCCCAAGCTGTGCAAGACGCCCTACTCAAGTTTGAACCACGGATTGATGTCTTAGATGTCAAGGTAACAAGCGGCACTCTGGGTAAAGGTGCAGACAATCAAAGCCAATTTCAGCCTAGTATTAATGAATACGTGCTGTTGATTGACATTAAATACCAGGTACGGGCAAACAATAACGTTTTCAATCTGGTTTATCCCTTCTATCTAGAAAGGAGTCCCGGATAATGGCAGAACCTACACCTCAAATTGACGAACGTACCGCCGCCGAAATCACCAAGCAAGTCCAAGAGTTGCTACAGGTTTACGTACCGGAGTTGCAACCCACTCAAAAAGGCACTAGTGCTGCTTTAATTGGTGTTTTTGCCAGATTTGCAGAAATTATTATTCAACGCCTCAACCAGGTTCCCGATAAAAACTTTCTGGCGTTTCTGAATTTATTGGGTGCTTCCCGATTACCTCCGCAGCCAGCACGAGTTCCTCTGACGTTCTCGTTGACGACTGGTACCGTGATTGATGCTGTAGTCCCAGCTGGTACTCAGGTAGCCGCACCACCAGACAAAGGTGAACAAGAACCAGTAATTTTTGAAACAGAACGGGAATTAGTCGTTACCGCCGCCCAATTAGAGTCTGTTTTTATCCGCAACCCTGAACAGGATTTATACTTTAATGCTAGTGAAATTGCTCAAGTTGGTAATGCCTCTGGGATTGCGGCGTTTAATGGTGTCAACCCCATTCCCCATGTTCTTTATATCGGCAATAGTCAAATTTTTGGACTGCCGGAAATTACTAGTTTGTTGGTGACAATCAATTTAACAAAACCCTTGGGACAAGCGGGTAAATTGAAATGGGAAGTTGGCAATGGTGATACTTGGACAGAAATTATCCCCACTCCTGAAGTTTCCAGGAATCTCCAGCAAATTGGTAATAATCAAGTAAATTGTGGCAAAATTACCGCTTTATCTCCAAGCATAGTTAACAATCAACCTAGTCGTTGGTTACGTTGTCAACTAACTACCCCCATTCGCCCTGCAACCGCAACTTCTGTGGCGGGTATGGTGAGTGCAGAGGAATTACCAGTTATTCAAAAAATTACACTCAGGGCAAATATAAATCGTAATCAATTATTGGTAGAACAAGCTTTTACCAATTCCATACCCGCAGATATAAGCAAAGATTTTTACCCTTTTGGTGAAAAACCAAAAATAGGTGATGTTTTATATCTAGCTAATCGGGAAGTCTTTTCCCAAGCTAATGCTACAGTCACCCTGAATGTGAAATTAATCCAAGCTGGAGCTAGTGATACTGATAGCCTACAACTTAGGTGGGAATTGTGGCAAGACCAAAGGTGGCAAGAAATTGGTACTTCCACACTTACTGGTCCAATAGCAGCAGAAGGTACTAATCAATTCCGGGATACTACTAAGGCTTTTACCGAAAGAGAGGCGGTGTTAAATGTACGTCAAATTAGCTTCCGACTACCAAATAAATTGGAAGCAACGACTGTAAACGGTATAGAAAATTTCTGGATTCGGGTGCGGATTGTCGCTGGTAACTATGGCAAAGAGGCAAATTATCGACTCAAAACTCCCAACAAAGCAGAAGATGGTTATTTACTTGACCCTGCAACTTTTGTACCTCCCATAATTGATACAATTACCCTCAGCTACGAAGCCACAGTGGAGGAAACACCGGAGTTTATTTATACTTACAACGATTTTGTCTTCTGGGAACAACACAATCAAGCTTTTGCACCTTTTCAACCAACCACAGACGTAAATAAATCCCTATACCTGGGTTTCACCTTACCTGCAATACGACAGGCATTTCCTAATAATCCCTTGAGTTTATATTGGCGATTATTCGAGGTAATTTATGGCACACTCCCAGACAATCCGAATGCTTCCGCCTCACCGCGCCTTGTTTGGGAGTATTTCAACGGTAATGACTGGACGCAATTGCTAGTCAACGATGAAACCGAAGCCTTAACCCGTTCTGGACTAGTGGAGTTATTACCACCCGCAGACATTGCACCTAAAAAGGAATTTGCTTTGTCACCTCGCTATTGGTTGCGTGTGCGGTGGATCAGTGGTGATTATGCCTTTGAGCCGAAATTGCAACGATTACTACTCAACACTACCACTGCCACACAAAGCGTCACGATCCGCGACGAAATTTTAGGTTCTAGCGATGGGATGGAAAATCAAGTATTTCAGACAACAAGATTGCCTATTCTCTCTGGGTTACAATTGCAAGTCCGAGAACCGGAAATCCCGGCGGCTCAAGAACTGGCAACTATTATCAAAGAAGAAGGCGAAGACGCCGTGACTACAGTCCTGGATTTGAGTGGTAGACCCCAGGAAATTTGGGTACGCTGGCATCAAGTCCCAGATTTCTACGGTTCTAGTCCACGCGATCGCCATTATGTCCTCAATTCCCTGACTGGCGAAATCCGTTTTGGCAATGGCTTAAATGGTTTAATTCCCCCGATAGGGGCTGGAAACATTCAGTTATCAAAGTATCAAACTGGCGGTGGTGTTTTAGGCAACCGATTAGTAGGCACAATTATCCAACTTAAAACCACTGTCCCATATATTGAGACAGTGATCAACCCCGAACCAGCCACAGGGGGTGCAGATGCAGAAAGCCTCGACTCCCTAAGAGCTAGGACTCCCCGGAATCTTCGTCATGGCGATCGCGCTGTCACTATTGAAGACTATGAAGACTTGGCGATGTTAGCCTCACCGGAAGTAGTCAGGGCAAAATGCGTGCCTCTGCGAAATCTAGTTGATGACCCACTGGATGAAAAACCTATCGTTCTGGGAGAGGTCAGCGTTATCATTGTGCCCGACTCCAACGCGCTCAAACCCTTACCCAGTCTGGAACTCATCAACCGGGTGCAAGACTACCTAGCAACCCACGCTGTCCCCACAGTTAACATTGCCGTAGTCGGGCCTTTGTACGTCAGTGTCAGCGTCACTGTAGATATTGGGTTGACCTCTTTAGCAGGAGCCAGTGCTGTAGAACAGGCAGTAAATCAAACCTTGACCCGCTTTTTACATCCCCTCACTGGCGGCTTAGATGGTCAAGGTTGGGGCTTTGGGCGGGAACCATACAAATCCGATTTTTACGCCCTGTTAGCTGACATTCCTGGCGTTGATCATATCCGTAGCCTCGATGTCCAAGATATCGAAGACATACCCGGCGCGAAAAAAACTGGTCGCTTTTTGGTTGATTCCGGCCAGCACAAAATCAGTTTGGTGTTCGCAGAGTCATAAGGAGGGAGTCCAATGCCAGTAGAATTACCGAATCTAGATGACCGTAACTACGAAGATTTAGTCCAAGAAGCCCTCAGCCTAATTCCCACCTACGCGCCAGACTGGACGAATTATAACCCCTCTGACCCTGGAATCACGCTGATTGAGTTGTTTGCCTACCTCAGCGAAATGCTGATTTATCGCCTGAATCGGGTCACAGATGCCAATCAATATACTTTTTTAAAGTTGCTGAATGGGTCAGATTGGCAACCCTCACCAGAGAAAACCCTGAATGAAGAAATCCGGGAAACCGTACTCAAATTAAGGCAATCACAACGCGCCGTCAACCGCCAAGACTTTGAAAACCTCGCTTTAGCATCAGACCCCCAAATTGCCCGCGCCCACTGCATCCCTCGACGCAATTTAATTTCCGAAAACCCGTTGAAACCAGAACCCAGGCCAGGACACGTTAGTGTGGTGATTGTCCCCCAAGCCCCACCAGAAACCTTAAAGCCCCTACCCACGCCGGAACTTTTGCAAACAGTTGCTCAATACCTCGAACCCAGACGGTTGTTAACTACCAAGGTTAATGTTGTTGCACCTCGGTATGTGGAAGTAGGAGTGCGGATGACATTGCATCTCCAGCGTGACGTGCGACAAGCAGATATTACACCCAAAGCGATCGCTCTGTTGCGAAAATACCTCCATCCCCTAACTGGCGGTACAGATGGTAAAGGTTGGCCTTTCGGACGCAATGTTTATGTTTCGGAAATTTACGAAATCCTGGACAAATTAGAGGGAATTAATTATGTAACTACAACCAACAATCAAGAAGAACTCACAGTCAGTGAACCAGAACGTTTGGTAACAGACAAGGGCAAACTTATAGCTATAAATATTCAACCAGAAGAATTAGTAGTGCCTGGTGCGATGGATTTGCAATTTGAGTCGCCTATTAAAGGAATATGAAATTGTCTCACGAACGTAGATCAAACCCTTACCTAATAACAAATAACAAAAAACGACCCCCACTAGTTAACTTTATTTGCACCGACCTACTTACGAATTGCGAACTACCTTATGCCTCCTAGCAATTTCCTAGAATATCTACCCGAAATTTATGAAACAGACCCCTTTGCTGGTCAGTTTTTATTAGCATTTGAAAAAATCCTTTTGGGGGTAAAAAATGATGATATTCCCTTGCCGGAACTCCAGAATAAAAAGTTTCCCCGTCAGTCTTTAGAAGAAATTATTGCGGGACTCGCAACTTATTTTGAACCCCAACAAACACCCAGTGAATTTATTTCTTGGTTAGCTAGTTGGACAGCCCTGAGTCTCCGAGCAGATATAGACTCTAGTATTCAGCGACAGTTTATTGCCAATGTTGTTAAACACTATCAATTACGGGGAACCAAAGCCAATTTAGAAGACCTGTTAAGGATTTTTGTCCGAGGTAAACCTAGTGTCACAGAAACCTCTGTTGCAGAATTTCAAATTGGCGTCAGTTCCACTATTGGTAAAGACACCTATCTACGTGGAGGCCCGCCGCACTTTTTCACCGTCAGCATCGCTTTAGCAGAAGAATTAAAAGGCAAACCCCAAGAGTTAGCACGGCAATTAGAAATAGCCAATGCACTAATTCAACTAGAAAAACCCGCCCACACAGATTACCAACTCATACCTATTTTCCCCGGCACTATCCGCATTGGCGATCGCACCTCCAGTGTTTTAGGTGTCAACACCATCCTCGGCAATATGCCCACACCTGGGGAATAGGGAGATGGACTTCTCTTCGAGACGCTAACGCGTAGCTTGCTTCCCCGCAGGGGTACGACTTCGCTCAGTCCACGGGAGATGAGGGAGATAAATATAAATCTATTATCCAATGCCCCATGCCTCATGCCCCATGCCCAATAACAAAATCTACAGGAGAAAACTATGGCAGAAATTAAACGCCTGAATTATTTCACATCTCAATTTTTGATTGAGGATGATTTCCAAGACGAACAAGCATATCACCGCGAGTTACGTCATCGTCATAATCAATTACTCCACAGTTGGGGAGTAGTTGAAGGATTAATTGTCAGCAAAACAGGCGATAAACAAGTAACTATCAGTTCTGGTGTGGCAATTAATAAAGATGGCAAAGAAATTATCCTGCCCTCGGAACCACCTCCACCACCTCTCAACCTCAGTGGAACCGGGGATGTGTTGGTGACGATTGAATATCAAGATGTGACTGATGAAAAAGATAAAGATACAACGAGTGGAGTTGTTAATCAATTCAGACGCATTACTGAACGTCCCCTGATCAAAAGTACCAACTCTCAACCAGCAAATGATGGTGCTGTAATTCTGTTGGCCAGGGTAAGGCTAGATACCAACGGCAACATCGAAGGCACACCAGACAATACCGTGCGGACACTTGTCAGTGCCACAATTAGCCCAGGTGCAGTGTCAACAACCCAACTAGCAAATAATTCTGTCAATGCTGCCAAAATTGTCGATAGTGCAGTAGGGACAAGTAAAATTGCCAATGGTGCTGTAACTGTTGACAAATTGGCAAATAATTCCGTAAATGCTGCCAAAATTATTGATGGTTCAGTGGCAACAGCCGAATTGGCAGATAACGCGGTGACAACTAATAAAATTGTTGACAATGCCGTCACCATCAACAAAATTGCTGACAATTCTATCAATGCTGCCAAAATTATTGATGGTAGCGTGGGGACAGCAGAACTAGCAAACTTGGCTGTTACAGTTGACAAGATTTTAAACGGTACAATCACCGCCGCCAAAATTGCACCAGGTGTGATTCCTGCCAACATTGGTATTGCTGTCAATCCCACATTGCAGAATGGACAGACTATTCCTCCTCCTAACGGTTTTGCTGTTAATGAATGTGTATTCTTTGCATTTGCTAAGTCGTTTACTGTTCCTGCCGGTGGTGGAGGTTTCTCGGTCTTTGCTGACGCTACAGGTAAAATTACTGCCAGTGCGCCCACTAACGGGAGTATCTTAGTTGTGGGAGTAGCGATCGCTAAAAAAGGTGGATGGGCAAATTAGGTTTTTTACTCACAATTTTCATTAACCTTTGAGGAACAGCACTATGATGGTCATTTACGATCGCCAAACTAAAGAATTAGTCAGTTTTGCAGGTCAAATTTTTGATAATGGTGAGTGGCGAGAACCAACCTTAGCAGAAATTTATCCCGGTGAAGACCACGGTAATTGGGATGTTGTCTATGTCAAGGAGGCAATTAAATATGCCATCCCACTCAATGAATTGCAGCTCAAATACGACCAAAATGGCACACCCATCGGTGTGGAACGCAAACCCAAACCACCCCAAATTTTCATCACAACCAACGCCCCTGATACTGATGGCGATGGCTTACCCGAAATCCCAGCTGATGCTAGTAGTAAAGCAGCGATCGCTATTGAGGTGAAAGACTCTACTGGAAATCTCGTACAACAAGAGTTACCCTTAAATATAAGTACAACCGCCGGTAGCCTTTCTGCCCGTCGGCTTTCCACCCAAAACGGTCAGGCAACCGTCGAACTAACATCATCTCAAGAAACTGTGACCGCCATTGTAAAAGTTGAATCTGACGGCGCACAAAGCGCATCCCTCACATTTGAGTTTATGCCGATTGGGGCATAGGGCATGGGGCATTGGACATGAGGGAGTGAGAATTTTAGATACTTCGACAAGCCCACTACGAGTTTTAGATTTTGGATTTTAGATTGAAACCAATTCAAAATTGTCAATCCCAAATCCAAAATTGAATTGACTCTTGACAAACACCAAATAACAAACCACAAACACCAAATCTGTATGGGTTATCCACAGGCGACGCGAACCAAAAAGGCTGTAGCTTCCCTTCAGCAGAGTGCAACATCTGCGATTAAATCACCGCACTCTGCTTTTGCCCATCCTATGTTGCAATTGCAAAGGCAAATTGGCAACAGGGCAGTGGGACAACTCATACAGGCAAAACTCAATGTTGGTAAACCCGGTGATGGCTACGAAATCGAGGCTGATCACTTTGCTCATGCCGTAATGCGGATGCCTGATACCATTGCACAACGGCAAACTGATGAGCAGAAGGAAGAAACAGCGCAAACTAAATCCATTGGTGCGGTTACTCCCTTAATTCAACGCCAAGCTGCTGATGAGAAAGAGGAAACTGCCCAAACTCTCCAACGCCAAGCTGCTGATGAGAAGGAAGAAACTGCCCAAACTCTCCAACGCCAAGCCACCGACGAGAAAGAGGAAACTGCCCAAACTCTCCAACGCCAAGCCACCGACGAGAAAGAGGAAACTGCCCAAACTAAGGAAACTACAGACCAAACCCCAACTGTCACCCCAGAATTAGAAGGTCGGATTCAGGCAATGCGGGGCGGTGGGCAACCGCTAGCAGAAGATACCCGTGGCTTTTTCGAGTCTCGCTTTGGTTACGATTTTGGCGGTGTCCGAGTACACACGGGTTCCCAAGCTGATGAAGCCTCACGCAATCTCAACGCCCAAGCTTTCACCATCGGTCGGGATATATTCTTTGGTGCTGGAAAATACGAACCCCAAACCCATCAAGGAAAGTGGTTGTTAGCCCATGAACTCACCCACACACTCCAGCAGCGATCGCCTAAACCTTTGGCTCAGAATAAAACCGTACAGCCTTACCAGATTCAAAATCAAGTATCAGATAGCACTACAAGCAGAATAATTTCTCGTAAAATTACTAATGCCAATCAAGACCCCAAGTTTCGGGCAGTGGTAGCAAAGGCCAAAGGCGTAGCCAAACAGCAGAAAAAACACGCCCCCGCCGCCCAAAAGGCAGCCCAAGCCCAAGCAGCAGCCAAAAGTCCAGCTAATGAAGTGGCTAGCAAAGCCGGAGCCAACCAAGTACAACAAATAGATCAACAGCAGCCCAAACCATTCAACCGGGCTGCTTTCAAAGCTGCGCTACTGGCAAAAATTGCCGCGATCGCACCTAAGACTCTCAAGGAAGCTGACGAGTTTAAAGATGGTGGTAAGGTTGGTAATCTCAAAGGCGACTTAACCGGACAAGTTAACACCAGCAAAAAACAATCCCAGGGTGCGATCGAATCGAAGGTAAAAGCCCCACCAGACCCCAGTGGGATTACACCCAGAACTGCTACACCCTTACCCCCCGCCGAAACAGGCGCAGCACCAGCGGCCATTGGTGCAGCCCAAGCAGCACCCAAACCCAAAACAGCCCAAGAAGTATCTCTGCAAGAGGGTAGCAAATCTCTTGATCAGCAGATGCAGGATGCAGATGTAACAGAAGGCCAGCTGAAAAAATCCAAGGAACCTGAGTTTCAAGGTGCAGTGGAAGCGAAGCAAGAAGCTCAAACTGACGCAGTCACAGCACCCCAAGCCTATCGCCAAAGTGAGCAAGCAACTCTTGTCCAAGCACAAACCCAAGCCACAGCCACAGCCCAAACCCAACTGCGGGGAATGCACGGTTCACGCGGACAACTCCTGAATCGGGTAACGGGGAGACAACAGCAAACCCAAAGCCAAGATGAACAAGACCGCCTCAGAGTTGCTAATGAAATTCAAGCCATCTACAACCAGACAAAACAAAAAGCAGAAGCACGCCTCAACAGCCTAGATACAGAAGTCAATCAAGCCTTCGATAAAGGGACGAATGATGCCAGAGTTGCCTTTGAGGATTATGTCGATCGCCGGATGAAGGCGTACAAATCAGACCGTTACAGTGGTGCGGGTGCAGTACTCTGGGTTAAAGACAAGCTGTTGGGTTTACCAGATGAGGTGAATGCTTTCTATCAAGAAGGACGCAAGCTATATATCGCCAAGATGGATGCTGTTTTAGATCAGGTGGCTGGTTTGGTAGAAACCGGACTAAATGAAGCGAAAGCAGAAATTGCCAAGGGGAGACAGCAAGTTCAAGAAAAAGTCAACTCTCAGCCAGCCAATCTGCGAAAAGCTGCTCAAGAAGCTGCACAGCAAATTAATAGCCAGTTTGACCAACTAGAACAAAGTGTCAACGATAAACAGCAACAACTAATTGATTCCCTAGCACAGAAATATAACGATAACCTGCAAAAACTGGATGCTCGCATTGACGAGATGCAAGCCGAAAATCGTGGCTTAGTGGACAAAGCCAAAGATGCGATCGCAGGCGTGATTAAAACCATCCTGGAACTGAAAACTCTCTTGCTGGGAGTCCTGGCAAAAGCCGCCTCAGCTATTGACAAAATCATCAAAGACCCCATCGGGTTCCTCGGTAATCTCGTCGCTGGGGTGAAGCAAGGTTTCATGAACTTTGTGGGGAATATCGCCCAGCACTTGCAAAAAGGGTTAATGGGTTGGTTGTTTGGCGCACTGGCTGAAGCCGGGATTCAACTTCCAGAAAGCTTTGATTTGAAAGGGATTATCACGTTAATTCTCCAGGTCTTAGGACTAGTTTATTCCAGCATCCGCGCCCGTGCTGTCAAACTCCTGGGTGAGAAGGTGGTGAAAGCTTTGGAAACCACCGCCGAAATCTTCAAGATTTTGATTACTCAAGGACCGGGAGGACTTTGGGAATACATCAAAGACCAACTGAGTAACCTTAAAGATGTGGTGATTGACGGGATTAAATCCTTTGTCACTGACAGCATTATTAAAGCAGGTGTCACTTGGATTCTCGGTTTACTCAACCCCGCCGGCGCTTTCATCAAAGCCTGTAAAGCTATCTACGACATCGTGATGTTCTTTGTGGAACGGGGTAGCCAAATTATAGCGCTGGTGAATGCGGTATTGGATTCCGTGGGTGCGATCGCCTCCGGTGCGATCGGTGCGGCCGCTGGTTTTGTAGAAAATGCTCTATCTAAAGCTGTTCCCGTAGTGATTAGCTTCCTAGCTGCACTGTTGGGTGTCACGGGAATTACCGATAAAATCCGCGCCGTGATTGCTAAAGTCCAAGAACCAGTAAATAAAGCGATCGACTGGGTAATTAATAAGGCATATAACCTAGTGAAAGCAGCCGGCAAGTTACTGGGATTTGGTAAGGATAAAGATGATAAACCAGATCAGCGAAATGAACAACAGAAAAAAGCAGACCTGAATCAAGCCTTACAAGAGTCAAATGAACTTTTGAAGCAGGAAGGAATGACTTCAGCAAAAGTCAAACAACAGCTACCAGCTATCAAGTCCAAATATAAGATGACCTCGCTGGAACTAGTAGTAGTTAGTGAAAGTAAAAATAAAGAAACTGTTCGTGTCAACGGCAAAATTAATCCAGGTGATAATTCGCCCGATACTGATTTAATAAAAGGAGAGCCAGATCCGACACGACTACCTATTATTAAAAAAGATGGTTACACGTTTAGTGCAATCGACCCAGCAGCCGATGAAAGCGCGAATCTAGCTGGATTAGCAGAGTGGAAGGAAGGAACTGGCAGTATTACATTGGCACTATATCCCAAGGAATTGAAGCTAGGCGGTAAAGAGTTTACGGAGGAAACAAGAATTCGAGGTGGAATTGTTCTCAAAGCATTTGTGAGTGCAGTAGAACAAATGTTGCAAGAAAAAGTTGCAGAAGAAAAAGTTAAGGGCAATCTAGATGAAGCTGCAAAGAAATATCAAATTAAAGGGCTAGACGGAGTTTGGAACCCATCTTCAGATAATACTAAGTCATTTAATGCAGCATATAGTAGGAGATTTGGTGTCAGCTTAGAGGCAGCAGCATGGGAAACCTTCACAGGGAAACAAGCGAAGAAGCTATTTGGTTTCGACAAGGTGAAAATCAATTCGATTAAACCAGATGTTAACGATCCTAGTCATGAAAAACGCAGAGAACTTGGATTTGAAAACATTTGGGTTACATTCTACAGTTAAACAGTTAAATCAAGCATTAGCTTAGGTCATTAGTATGACTAAATATCTCAGGGAATTGTTTAGTCCCATGCAATCAGCAGGCTCTATTATCGACCTACCTTTAACTGAGGATACTAGTATTTCATTAGTTTGGTGTCCACCTAGTAAATTTACTATGGGCAGTCCAGAATATAAACATAATTCCGCAGTTTCTAACGAGATTCCACATCAAGTTGTATTGACTCATGGTTTTTGGATAGCTCAAACACCAATAACACAAAATATTTGGGAAATTGTGATGGGTCGTAAATTTAGAAGCACAGGACAAGTTGATGATGCTCAACTACCTGTTGAAGGAGTAAGTTGGAATACAGCAATAATTTTTTGTGAAAAACTAAGTCAATTGTTGCGAAATAATCAAATTCTGAGTTCTTCTGCAAAAATATCTCTCCCAACAGAAGCTCAATGGGAATATGCTTGTAGGTCTGGCACACAGACTCCGTGGTATTTCGGCACTGAAAAAATTAAGTTAGATGAATATGCATGGTATCAAACAAATAGTGAAGATAGAGTACATCCTGTTGGCTTAAAAAAGCCTAATTCTTGGGGAATATATGACCTATATGGAAATGTTGCCGAATGGTGTTTGGATGACATTCATATGTATGATGCTGTGGAAGTAGTTGACCCCTGTTATGTCACAACAGGCGATAGTCAGCTAAAAATTGTGCGTGGTGGAAGTTATTCAGATCAAGCTGATATTTGTCGAAGTGCTAGTCGAAAATCTGTTTTAATAGATAATGCATTTGTTGAGGAAACAGGTGTTAGGATTGTTTGTGTTTATGTAGATACTCACACACATTAGTTAGTGTTTCATTTCAGAAATTCATATTGGGCGCGGGTCAGGTTGCTGGGGTATGCTTTACTCATGTTACTCTCTCGGTGCTGTCTATATATCTATTCACAGCTTATACTGAGAGAGCTTTTTTACACCTTTTCCGACTTTTCAAACATCCTCTCAGCTCGACTTTATCCATTCTTACGAAGACCAAAACCCGACGCTCAAACCATTATGGGACATTAGTTTTATTTTTTGGGCTTGAGTGCAAATCAGTGATATGGAAAAAGTATTTGCCAAAAAACTAGGATTTTTGCCGGATAAGGAAAGCCAAGTTCTTAATTTTGGATAAAGTCGAGCTTAGAATACAAAGCTCAACAATCGAATGAAAGAGGATTTAGATTTTTAAAAGACCCACTGTTTTTTACGTCAAGCGTATTTGTCAAAAGTCCCGAAAGAGTCGAAGCAATTGCGATGATAATGGGATTATGCTTGTTAGTCTATAATCTAGCCCAAAGAAAGTTGAGACAAGCATTATTATCATCAGATGGTAGCGTCAGAAATCAGGTAAAGAAATTCACGAATAAACCGACAATGAGATGGATATTTCAGATATTTCAATCTGTACATTTGCTGCTCGTGAATGGACAGCAACAAATGAGCAATTTAACAGAGGAACGCCAAAAAATACTGCATTATCTAGGTGAAAGTTGTCGTCAATACTATCTGATGATTTAAACTGGGTTATTTGATTTAAAAAAATGGAGATATTTGGAAATATATCAGAATTTGAGCAAAGATATAATAGTCTTGGCTAAGTTTATATTGGTTGATTTTAGATAAATTAGTCGATTGATGGCGAAAGTAAATCTATTAGGAGAATCTGTGAAGTTAAGTTGCCGGTGGATTCCCTATTTTGGGCAATAAGAAAGTGAATTTAAACCTAAAAGATTAGACTAAGAAAAATCTTCTAGGCTTGAATTTTCAAAATTACCAGTAACATCAGTCACATCTGCGGAATGTGGGTTATATAACCAGTTTACGGTTAACTCCAAAGCGCGACGGGCATAAAAGCAGGCGGTGCAGGGGTCGGGATGTGCTGCACTAAAAGCTTTGTTGGCAGATTCATAAATTGCGGGAAATTCAGCTTGGAGAAATGTAAACTGGCTCATTCAATTAATCAAGCTTTTGTTAATTTAAATACATTATATTCAGTAAATATGTTGGTTTCAAGCTAGAATTCCACGGGATGTTAATCTAGATTTAACTTTTGAGCAATCCTTAGAGATTGCAAATGGTTAAGCTTAAGCATCGCGTTTATGGGTTTGGTTCGTAATCAATGCAAATAATTAGTCCAGATAACAATTCTTGTAAGGTTTCATTTGAAACTTGCCCCAACTGTTTGACAAATCGTTCTGTTGAGATGCTGCGAACTTGCAAAACGTTTCCCGCCGAATCGCGATCAAGTTGATTTTCAGGACTGGCTTCAATTTTCACCATGAAGGGGCGATCTCTAAATTTTTCTTGCCAGCTTGTAATCGGGATAATGATTCTGAGCGGGATGGGGTTAAAGATTTCAGCACTAATAACTACCACAGGACGAGTTTTCTGGATTTCTTGCCCTCTAGCCGGGTTGAGATCGACTAACCAAATTTCGCTACGTTTGGGGCTAGTCATGTTCGAGTTCCCAGTCTTCAGTATCTAATACAGAAAATTCTGTAAGTTCAGGGTTGGTTAGAAAGTCATCGGCGGTTTGAGGAATGAACTGGGCGAGGTACTGATGTCTTTCTGCTAGAGGCATTGCAGCAATTTCTCGTAGAGATAGCTGAGATTTTATAATCTTTGATACAAGTTTTTGTCGCAAAAATTCGGTGAAGTCTAGAACTTCTTGCTGTTTTTCAAGCGGTAGCTGGCGTAAGTTTTCTAAGATTATCTGCTCAATGTTGGCTGTGTTTTGCATGATTTTCTGTCTGTTTTTTCTCTACTCTAAATCAGATTTATCTGGGTTATAACTCTCCTCGAAATGCACGATGTTGAAGGGAGGCGAAGAGGGCATCGAGTTCTGACAGTGAGGCGCGGTGTGCTGCTTTGAGTTTTTCTACAGCTTCGACGCGACGGGCAAATTCTTTCTGTAACGGAAGAGGCGGGATAACGAATTGAAAGTTCCATTAGTCGTCCTAGCCAATGTTTCAAGTTGTCGGCGCACTGCACTTGAGTTCCAAATATGCTGTAAGAATTGACGCTCAATAAGTTCTGGTGAAATACGTGCAGCAATCATTGTGTCAGGGAAAGTCACTTCTGGCATTTGCTGCGTAGGAAAGTAACCTTTGCCTACTAATTGAATATTTCCATTGCCTCGGCAGACTAGAAAATCGGATTGATCCACACGTTGGGTAATTGGCGGTACAGACTGGAATGTACTGGTCTTCCATGCGGTTTCATCAAACGCATTGCCGGTGATTGCCGAAAGTGTTAAAACTTTGCTCGTTACCTTCCCAGTATTGGATAGTGATACACCATTACGTAAAGGCATTGAAAGTAGGTCTTTAAAGTAAATCGATGGCCATCCCTTTGGATTTGTAACAGGATCGCCAAACATTTCAAAAAAGAAGGCTTGGGTGAGGGTGTCGAGTTGAGCGATCGCTTCCCGTCGTTTAGATATGAGATACTGGGCGCGATCAAGTATCCCTGCAATTCGGTGTTGTTCTTCTAAGGGCGGGAGCAAGATATGGCTGCGTTTAAGATACTTGAAATGCCGATCATATCCGCCATCAGGTAGGTTTAGCTGTCGGAGATAGTAAAAAAGGTACTTAACATCTGCTTCAACTTTTGATCGAAGCACTTTTACTCCATCTGCCCCCATACAAAATGGGAAGTCTACAAATTTAAAGCAGCGAGTGTGGTCTCCAAAAACAATAACGGGTAATGACGCTTTGCAAAGGCGTGATTCTTTGTCCACATAGCCGGAAATCAAATTTTTCCCTTGATCTACAACAGCAAAGCGTCCTGAAGTAAGAAACTCACTTTGTGGGGTTTTTATGTTGCCCCCTGATTGGTCTACAATCGCCTCAACAAAAGGGAGTTTTACCCATCCAGCTTTCATCCCAACAACCCCTCCAGTTTCTCCATCCCCTGCTGAATTTCCGCCTCCAGCTTTGCCAAATTAGCAAGGATGTCTTTTGGTACGCGATGCTCCACCTCTTCGTGCACAACTTCTTTGAGAATATCCTGTAAAAATTCTGTATAACTGCGTTTCATATATAGATAGCCTCAGACGAAACACGATAAGACTTGTAGAAGTTTATCAAAAGTTCTTATCAAAGGTGTGATGTGCTCCCTTCGGCTTCGCTCAGGGAGCGGTTTCGGTATTCTGGATGATCTGGGTTGCTCAGGGAGCGATTTCGGTATTCTGGATGATCTGGGTTGCTCAGGGAGCGGTTTTCTGATGGCTGAGCGAAGTCGAAGCCATCACCACCGCAGCCAGTCAACCGACTATAATGAGTTTCATTTTGGCACTCAGCTAACTTATGTAACAAATTTGTATCCCCTGCAATCAAAGCTTGCTTTTTCTTACGATTCCAGCCCTGCACCTGCTTCTCACGCTCAAAAGCCTCAGCCACGCGATCGTAATACTCGCAGAAAACCAGCTTCACAGGCAACCGTTTCGCCGTGTGGTTTGCACCCTCCCCCTGTTGATGTTGCCACAGTCGCCTTTCTAAATCCTTTGTACTACCCGTATAATAACTACCATCCACACACTCAAGAATATACATATAAGCCATAAGTTGATTTATGCGATCGCTTCGCTTCTTTTCTAGTTACATATAAAAAGTGTTCCCTTCGACTTCGCTCAGGGAACACTCTGTTACTAGATAAATGGTTTTTATTTTTACCAGCTATGGCTTTTGCTGGCTGAGCGAAGCCGAAGCCAGCATCACTTCCCTTCGACTCCGTTCCCTTCGACTCCGCTCAGGGAGCGAGAAACGTTGGCTGAGCGAAGCCGAAGCCAACGAGTCAACACATCAGGCAGATTATTCTTATTATGTTCCTCTGCTGTTAGCTTCGCAGTAGGTACAGCCCCTAACTTCTCATCAGCAAGCAAAGGCGCTCTTTTATCGTCCAAACTCAACCCGTCAGCATCCACATCGTAGAACCAAACAAAATCAGTTCCACCAGAGTTAGTTTTAGTAAATAGCAAAATCGCAGTAGAAACACCTGCGTAGGGCTTAAATACACCACCCGGCAGAGATATCACAGCATCAAGCTTTTGCTCCTCCACCAACAGGCGGCGCAGTTCCTTATGTGCCTTAGAAGAACCAAAAAGCACCCCATCCGGTACAATAACCGCAGCCCTTCCCCCAGGCTTGAGCAATCTTAAAAATAGAGCAACAAATAGTAACTCAGTCTTCTTGGTTTTGACGATCGCCTGCAAGTCCTTAGCGGTGTTCTCATAGTCCAATGACCCAGCAAAAGGGGGATTAGCCAGGACAAGGGTATAAGCTTCTTCATCGCCAGAATGCTCCTCTGCTAGCGAGTCTTTATAACGCACAACCGGGTTTTCCACTCCATGCAGGAGCATATTCATACTGCCAATACGGAGCATGGTATTGTCAAAGTCAAACCCGTGAAACATCTGATAATGAAAGTGTTCGCAGAGAGAAAAAAAGAAATTTCACGAGTCACCTTGAAAGGGCTAGTATGTGGAAGTTCCCTAAATGGATAATTTATTTTTGGTAATTCCCTCAGCAGGTAGTAATGGCAAATTTTGCCTAATCAATTTCAAATGATTTAACAACTTGCTCTGCTACTGGGATAAATTTTTCATAGTCCTCTATATTTGCTGTATAGATGATTATGTATGCTTTATCATTTTTTAATGTCCAGATTTGCCAACTTTTTAAACTATCTGTACCCATTTTACCGGTAAAAATCAGTTGTTTTCCTTGTTTATTGGCGAGAGTAACTGACTGCTCATCAATCAACTTAGCTGCTGATAAATTGTTGCTAATTTCTTTCCGGAATGACTGACTAGACTCCTCTAAAGTACCAGTAAAGTTTTCCACACTAATCGTGACTTTCTCTTGAAATTGATTATTACCAACTACTTTAGGAGGCAAAAATGTCACTACTTCCCCAGTAATAATATTGTTTATATCTTGTCTTTCCCAGTCTTGAGGATACTTAATTTTAATCCCGTAGGTGGAATTTCCATAAACTAATAAATCTGTAGCTGGAGATATATATTTGGAAGCAAAGATTATAATAGTCGCCAATATAATGACGGCTAATAATCCTACACTAATGGTAATTTTGTTGAATAGCTTACGGGACTTGACAGGATGGCACAATTTTTGCAAATCAATTAAGGCCGCAGATGCCATTTCATAACGCATAGGAAAGTAGTAGCGCACCATTTTTTCTAAAATTGCTGCCAACTTAGGACTAACTGCTATCTGCGTGCGATCGCGCCAGATAATTTCCTCTGTATTCGCATCAGTGACTAAATTTTGGGGGAGTAATCCTGTCAACGCTTGAATACCAATGACCCCAACTGCATAGACATCACTACTAAATTTTGGTTGACCTTTTGCCTGTTCACTAGGCATATAACCAGGAGTACCTATGGTAACAGTCCTACTTTCTCCCTGCTGATTAACTTCCAAACCTTTGACCTCTTTGACGGCACCAAAATCAATCAAAACTATTTTACCGTCTGATTTGCGCCGACGAATATTAGCTGGTTTGATATCTCTGTGGATTACACCTTCTTGATGCACAAATGCTAAAACTTCTAATATTTCTGTTAGAACTTTAATCACATCAGTTTCATGCAATTGTTGGTGAGGAGGGAGTTCTTGATGTAGATCGTGACCCTCAATATATTCTTGAACTAAATAAAATTCCCTCTCTTCTCCAATATCTTTTTCAAAGTAGGCTAATAATTGTGGTATTTGGTGATGTTTTCCCAGTCTTTCTAAAATTTCCGCTTCCTGTATGAATAAACGTTTTGCTGCTTGTGTTGTGTATGGGTCAGTAGCTAGTGGTTTCAGTTGTTTCACAACACACAGAGGCTTTCCTGGACGCCGATGATCATGAGCCAGAAAGGTAGCACCAAACCCTCCTTGTGCCAACTGAGTAATAATTTCGTAGCGCCCATCTAGGATTTGACCCAGCATTGGATTTAACAGTATGGGGAATTGTCAAGGCCGATATGGTAACACTTATTTTAAGTTGGGTAAACCCCGAAATCAGTAGTAATCCCAACTATTAATCACGCTTTTCTCTGCTATGCCATACTCGGATGATCACGACTATTTCCTGATCCATTCTGTAGCGCAGAACGTAGCTTCCTGTTCCAAAAGGCAGGAATAGCTCACGCCGTCCCGTGCCATCATTTATCGGTTTACCTATCGCGGGGAAATCAGCTAGCAGTTTTGCTCCGCCACGTATAACCTCAGCCGCTCGTTTAGCTGCTTCTTGGCTTTTATCTTCAAGAAAACTTCGCAGCCGTATAATATCCTCTAAGGCTTCAGGCAACCAGACTACTTGGGACATGACAGATCGCTTTCACTTCCCCAGGAAGCCAGCCAACTATCAACAACCTCATTGGGAATCGCATTGCCGCTAGCCTGGTAGCGTTCCCACCGTTCTCTGTCCTCACGCTTTTCCCGCTCATACGCCTCTTCACGCTCCACGTACTCGGCGATCGCTGCCCGCATCAGCCAGTGTGGACTGCGATCCTTTATCTGTCCTAAAGCCTTCAGCCGTTCATGAAGTGAAGCATCCAGCTTGATGCCAGTGTTAACTGTTTTGGAAATTTCAGATTCGGGCATATACTACCTCCTACAACTTAGTTATACCATTTACAACACTGATTGTTAGCTACAACTCATGGAAACAGTTCCTTATATTCGGTATGAGCTTCCAGATCAAAGGTTAGTGTAAATAGCTACAGTGAATCCACCAGTTCTCAATAGAAAAGGTGGAGTATAGGAGTGTAATTGATAATTGACAACCAACTAAATCCGCGACTTGACAAATTTCTCTAATCTCTCGATTCCCTTTTCAATCGTCGCCAAATCAGTGGCGTAGGAGAGGCGGATATTGTCGTCAGCGCCAAAAGCGATTCCGGGAATGAGAGCAACTTGATGTTCTGCTAATAAAGCGTCACAGAATTCTAGGGATTTCAGTCCGGTTTTGCTGATGTCAGGGAACAGGTAAAAAGCACCGTCAGGTTTGGCTGTACTCAATCCAGGAATGGCATTGAGTCCTGCTAGCATTACCTGTCGCCGTTCGGCAAAGGCTTGGCGCATTTCTTCTACACAGTCTTGGGAATCTTGCAAAGCGGCGATCGCTCCATATTGAGCAAAGGTACACACGTTAGATGTACTATGCCCTTGGATGGTACTTGCAGCTTTAATAATTTCCACTGGCCCTGCTAAATAGCCCAGACGCCACCCAGTCATCGAATAAGCTTTTGCAAACCCGTTGCTGATTAGGGTACGGTCAAAAATTTCCTTGCCTAGGGAACCGATGCTAATATGTTGAGCACCGTCGTAGAGAATCTTCTCGTAAATCTCGTCAGAGACAACAAAGATATCTGCATCAACTACTACCTCCGCCAGTGCTTTAATTTCCTCTGGCGTGTATACCATCCCGGTGGGATTGGATGGGGAATTGAGGATAAATAGCTTAGTTTTGGGTGTAATTGCTTTACGGAGTTGTTCAGGAGTAATTTTATAGCCCGTAGAAGCATCTGTGCGTACAATTATTGATACCCCACCTACTAGAGTTACCATTTCGGGATAACTGAGCCAGTAGGGAGACGGGATGATCACCTCATCACCAGGATCAATCAGGGCGACCATCAAATTGTAGAGAGAATGTTTACCGCCATTGGAGACGATGACATTCTCTGACTTGTAATCTAGACCATTATCAGTTTTGAGCTTGTGGGCGATCGCTTCCCGTAACTTTGGTTCTCCGGCGGCTGCACCATATTTGGTTTTGCCTTCTGCCAAAGCTTTTGCTGCTGCTGCTTTGATATGCGCTGGGGTATCAAAATCTGGTTCTCCAGCGCTAAAACTACAAACGTCTATTCCTTCTGCCTTCATGGCCTTAGCTTTGGCTGCGATCGCTAAGGTCAAAGATGGTGTTACCTGACTTACTCTTGCTGCCAGTTTCATTCTTACTTTCTTCGGCAAATCTCTAACCTATTCCAGAATATCCCAGAATCCTCACCGAGATTTGTTTTTTGAGAATTCATTTGAGTCAAGAGTCCAAAAATGTTTGACCAAACTCAGGGCTGATGTAGTGAGTACAAGTCTAATAGCAACTACGCTTTATCTAGTAAACATTTGCACAGCATAAATGCTGCCATCAGACCTAGTTGCAATGCCATAACCAAATTTAGTGTAGCCCTGAGTCAGGAGGTTCTGACGATGGCTATTGCTGTACATCCAACCGCGTTGAAAATCTTCTGCTTGCCTGTAAGTTAAGCCTAGACCTTTGGCGGTGCTTTTCACAATATTTTCGCCCACACCCAGACGGGGATTACCGCCAGCTACAAGATAGCGATCGCGGGGATTTTCACCTCCAGGGGAAATATGATCGAAGTACCGACGTTCGAGCATGTCTTGTGCATGGCTTTGTGCTGCTTGGGAAAGCACGGCATCTTCTTGCAAAGAGTTTAAATTATTAATTGTGCGATCGCGGTTTACCAGTTCTAAGGCAAACTGCCTCAACTGTGGCAAAGAGCGTGACTGTTCCCCAGTCCAAATAGTCGCTAGTGGCTTGCCTATTTTCCAGTCTGCCCCACCTTCCCCATTGTAAAGACCAATGTTGCGAATTTTTTCTGGTGAGAGTTCACGGGAGAAGTAGCTAATGTCTAGTGGATATCCCCGCAGTGCTTGATTAATAAAATGACTAGCTGGTCTAGCTAGCAAAAGTACTGTAAATACAAGAACGTATCTCCACCAAACGTTGGCTGTATTCTCTGTCTTCATTTTATTGATCTCAGGTTGGTGATGCACAGAATCTTCAATAGCTGCTACACTTGCGTAATCACAAATTACGCAAAAATTCGGCAATAGTATGGCCGCTTACAGCAATTAGTAAGCCATGAAATAAATCAAGCTACCTATCTTGAAACAGTAACCAGCTATTTTTCAAGACAGAGGGAATAATTCTTTTCTAAAACCAACTGAGCCTCCTGCCCTCTGCCTTTCCGGTAAATTTACCATCATCTATAAGGTATTTTCAATTCAGAAAAGTGTAAAGTGTCTATTTAAGATTATTTCCTTCCCACCAGCAAATAGGTTGTGATTTTCTCTTCGCCGTTGGCTGTGATTTTGCTGCGTTTTTCTAACAAAAATTTTTTATACAACAATTTGCGTGTATTTTTCGTGACTTGAATCTGTCCAGGAAAATCCTGTGATTCCGGACATCTGGCAATGTTTACCATGTCTTTCCAGAAGTCGGAGGTAAATTCTGGGAATTCACTGACGCCTGCGAATACAGAACCACTGTGAATACCGATTTGGATGTGGAAATTTTGGTGATTTTCGGCATTAAATACAGCGATCGCTGTTTGCATATCCAAGGCCATTTGGGCGATCGCTTGAGCATGATCTTGGCGTCTTCTAGGTAAACCACCAACCACTACATAAGCATCTTCAATCGTCTTGATTTTTGTGAGATTATATTGCTCACTCAAGCGATCAAAAGCGGAAAAAATTGGATTGAGTAAGTTGAGTAGTTGCATCACACTCATCGAAGCAGCAATATCACTAAAACCAACAATATCTGCAACTAAAACTGTGATATCAGCCCAGCCTACCATCCTACTGTCTGATTGCTGTTGCGGATGCTTGGGGATTAATTCTGGTATATTATTCGGCGATTGGCGTTCAACTTGTTCTTGTTGATGGTGTCGCTGGGTGACATTGTGAAAAATTCCCCTGGTAGTGACTGGCTTACCCTCTACAAATTTGCAGCTAATGTTACCTTCTAGAAAGATTGTTTGACCATTGTGTGTAATAAATGCCGTTTGAATTTGCTTGAGTTTTTCTCCTGACATCACAGCATAAAACTGTTGTCGAGTCAGTTTTTTAAAATCAGGATGAATAATTTCAAAAATATTCATATTAGCAATTTCTGTGTTGCTATATCCCAATGTTTTTTGCCATGCATCATTCACATACAAAAAACGCCCATAAGGATTGACAGACTGAATCAGATCATTAGTATTTTCAAATAAGTCTCGATATCGTTCTTCACTCTCTATTAGAGCAGCTTCTGTCCGTTTACGTTGAATAAAATGGGCAATTTGGCTACCAACGGATACCATCATTTGTAGTAGTTCTGCATCTTTGGGTTGTGCCTCTTGACTAAAGAAAATCATTACTCCCAAGATGTCATTTTCATCTAGGATAGGAAAGCCAAATGCTGCTTGCAGTCCGGCTGCTACTGGCGATCGCTGCAAGTCGTGTTCATCTGCAATATCCCTAATCCAATATGGAGAACGTCTGCTCCAAATTCGCCCAGGTAACCCTACCCCAGAGTTATAAGTTGTCTGCCAAGTAATAGCTTTAAATTCCCGCACGGAGACTACTCGACTTGACCAAATTTCTACACACCTAAGTACAACATTGATACTATCTCGTGGTGCTGGTAAGTTGATATATTGGCTTGGTGTCCATAGTTCTCCTAAATCCCATCCCAGGGTTTGACAAATTGCCTGCAAAATTCTTGGTATTGCCTGCTTTACGGTTTGTGACTCTGATAAGATTTGCGTAATCACATACTGGGCATAAATGCGCTGTTCGCGGCGTTGACGAGTAGTAATATCCCGACCAATATATACAATATCTTCTAAACCTTTAATTTTTTTCTGAATAATCGAACAAGAGAAAGCAACTAATAATTTTTCTCTTTTTTTATTGCGACATACTACCTCTATATTCTGGGAAAATTGCTGCAACATTAAATCCTGGGGAATAGTGTTTTGTAATAATGGATAATCATCAATAATTAGTGAAATTGACTGGTTAATTAATTCATCTTCGCCATAACCAAATAATTTCTGGGTGGCAGAATTTACTTTTTTAATTTTTCCGACATTACTTGTTACCAACAAGGCATCTGCCATTGTAGTGATAACTTGCTCCATATATTTTTTGTATGCCATTAAAGCACTGGAAAGCAGATGGGCTTCATTAGCTCTCTGAGCTAATTTTTGTTTTAAAGCCATTGTTTCCGTCATATCCTCAATCAGGATGATTAATCTGCTTTCTAAGGCTGTTTCACGCTTTTCCCCAATGATATATATATCCATATATACATCGGCTCTATTTTGATAATATCTTCCAATCCCTTTTAACTCAAAAAGTTCCTGTTCTCCTAGCAGAATAGATTTGAGGATAGCTTCTAATCCGATAAATTCAGGAAAACTGAGTCGGATATCTTTTCCTGGTGTCACTTCTTCAGGGCAATCGGCAAACCGTTGTACTTGCTCAGAGATATCTAGGATGTGAAAATGTTCATCTAGTTCCAATCTTTCAAATTTGTGTGGAAATGAAGGTTTATTAAAAATCCGCTCTAATGCCTGGTATTTCATCGTGGTGTAGGCGTAGGCACTGGAATGATCTTGAATATCTCAATTTAGCAGCAGTGGGGCAATTCTGGTGAGAGAGAAAGAAACTTTCCACCGGCCAGATCACCCCACTACTCTATTGAGAACTCAGAAATTAAGATTTAAGACACAAACTTTACAAATTAGTACCACTGATGATTTTACTAGCCATTTTTTCAAATATTTGGTCAGTATACAAGTCTTTTTAGAGAAAACCGCCCTGATTATCTCATACCCGCTCTTATTTAAGCAAATGATATCTCTCCCCCTGCCCATTCTCAACTTGCCATCGCATTCCCAGCTAAATAGGCAGTTGTCCAAGCACTTTGGAAGTTAAACCCACCAGTGACGCCATCAATATCTAATATTTCTCCGGCAAAATATAGCCCAGGAACTAACTTACTTTCCATTGTCTTGAAGTTGACTTCTTTGAGGTGAACGCCGCCACAGGTGACAAATTCTTCTTTAAAAGCGCCTTTACCTGCGATCGCGTATTCTCCTTGAGTGAGTTCTTCTACCAGGTGATTTAAGGTTTTATGAGAAATTTCTGCCCAACGGTCTTCCAAAGTTATACCAATACGGGCGATAATATATTGCCAAAGGCGATGGGGTAAGTCAACGCCACGATGTAGGGCAATCGCCTTTTTCCCCCATTCAGCTTTCACATCTAAGATTTTTTGCCGCACTTGTTCTGGCTGGATATCAGGCAACCAATTAATCAATAATGTGGCTTGATAGCGGCTGTCATGCAAAATTCTCGCACCCCAAGCCGAAAGCTTCAGTATCGCCGGGCCGCTCAAACCCCAGTGGGTGATTAGTAAGGGGCCAGTTTGTTCTAGTTGAGGTTTTCCGCCAACAGACAACCGCAATTGCACAGGGTTAACGCTGACTCCTGCCAATGCTCTCAGCTTTTGATCTAGAACATTGAAGGTAAATAATGAAGGTACGGGTGATTCTATATGATGTCCTAAACCTTGGGCTATTTTATAACCTGCAAGGCTGCTTCCTGTCGCCAGCAATAGGCGATCGCACTTCAGTATCTCTCCTGACTTCAAACTAATCTCAAAGCCTGAGTCTTGAGTTGTGAGTGATTGTTTCACAGCGACAACTGGTGTACCAATCTGAATTTTTACTCCAGCCTTCGCCGCAGCTTTAATCAGACACTCAACAATTGTCTCTGAACTATCGGTAATCGGAAACATCCGCCCATCAGCTTCTGTTTTGAGCTTGACTCCGTGGGCTGCAAACCAAGCTACAGTATCTTGAGGTTGAAAGCGAGTGAACGCACCCCGCAGGGCTTTCCCACCTCTGGGGTAATTTTGTACTAACCCATCTGCTTCAAAGCAAGCATGAGTCACATTACAACGTCCCCCACCAGAAATCAGCACCTTGGCCAGTGGTTGACGACTAGCTTCAATTAACGTAACCTGAGCATGAGGATTAGCTTGAGCACAAGCGATCGCCCCAAAAAATCCAGCTGCCCCACCGCCAATAACTACAATTGTCATTTGTCATTTGTTATTCGTCATTTCTAGAGACGTTGGAGTGCAAAGTCTCTACTAATTCAAACTCCTCTTTTGCCGCACCGCATACCGGACATACCCAATCATCTGGTATGTTCTCAAAGGCTGTTCCCGGTTCTATACCGCCATCTGGATCACCTATCTCTGGATCATACACATAGCCGCAGACGCTACACACATATTTTGCCATTTTGTTTTCTCCATGACGCCACTTGACGCCAGTCACCACTCTCCCAGAAGCCGCCCACAGTGCTGGCTCCTATTAGCCGGGTAACCCTTCCACCGCAGTGGTTCCCCAATGCCCTATTAAAAACGCCACCAAGTTTTTTGTACATAGCTGAGAACGCCAATGGCGATCGCTCCTAGTAATAATAACCAAATAATACCGCCTGGAATAAAAGAGAGTAGACCAAAGCCTCTCATCACCCAAACAGCTATTCCTATACCGAGAAGGATGCCGAAAAGTTGGATTAATCTACGATTTAAGGAAGATTGACTCATCTATTTTCCCACTCATCTGAATATTTCCTGAATACAGCTTGCATATTTAATGATGTTTGTGCCATTCTAGCTGTTGCTAACTCAGTTTTTCATCTAGAAGTATTACTAGTGTGAAAATTGCTTAAATATTTATTGAAGTAATCGTGAGATTAAACACAAACCTTTAAGTATATTCACATAATAATAACCAGAGAGTAACTGTTTCCGGAAAACTTATCTGTGGACTGGAACTAGAATTTATATGGGTTGGAATAGTTCAAATTTGTGGGCTGTTTTAACCCTGTTAGATGGATGAGTGGAGGAGTAGAAGTCAATATGTCTGCATTTGATATCTCAGACTCAATGATTCAAGGTTCAGATATGCCTTGGGGTCAAGACAAGCAAAAGTTGTTGCTGCAAGGTGAAATCTTGGTAGAAATGGGATCACATACTAAGTGGGGTGGTGCTGTCACAGCCTGGATGTATGTCCCCTTAGTGCGATCGCAAGTATGGCAACAAGTAACTGATTACCCTCGTTGGGTGCAATATTTTCCCGACATCACTAAAAGCGAAGTTTTATACAAAGGTGAAGCCAAACGTCTGTATCAAGCAGCACAAAAAGCCTTTCTATTTTTCACAGCCCAGGTAGAAATTTACCTCAATGTTGTGGAGATTTTGGGGCAACAAATCCAATTTCGGATGGAAAAAGGCACTTTTGAGGATTTTAAAGCGAATTTAGCGTTACAAGATTGTGGTAACGGCACATTGCTCGCTTATAATGTGCAAGCTACTCCTAATATCCCGATTCCTGCAATTTTTATTCAACAAGCAATGAATTTTGAGTTGCCTGCAAATATGCGTAAAATGCGACAAGTGCTTTGTAAGGGTCAATAACAGCAATGTTACAGGCAAAAGATATTTTGGACTTTTGGTTTGGTAGTCCTGATACACCTGGTTACGGAAAACCACAGACTTTTTGGTTTAATAGACAACCAGGTTTTGATGAAGAACTGCGAAGCAGGTTTCTTAAAGATTACCAAAAAGCCGCAGAGGGATTTCTAGATGATTGGATAGATTCACCGCGCACCTGTCTAGCCCTAATTCTCTTACTAGATCAATTTCCCCGAAATATGTTTCGCGGTACTCCTGAAGCCTTTGCAACCGACTGGGAAGCATTGTCAGCAGCACACCACGCCGTCGTCCAAGGCTATGACCGCGGATTTTTGCCTGTGCAACGCTGGTTTATTTATTTACCCTTTGAACACAGTGAAAACATAGAACATCAGCGTCACTGTATAAAGCTATTTCAGCAAATCAGTCATGATTCCGAAAGTGCTGGTGCTATTGAACATGCTTTTCGCCACATGGCAATCATCGAACGTTTTGGACGCTTTCCTCATCGCAATATTATTTTGGGACGTATCTCAACGCCAGAAGAAAGAGAATTTTTATTGCAGCCAGATTCATCGTTTTAGCCTGTTACCAATTTTCTAGTGGCGTGGCAAGGCTAGAATGTTGCAAACAATTTGGGAGCATCCCAAATGTGTAAATTTATTTTTTTGTAGTGCGGGCTTCTAGCCCGCTTCCTGGACATTAGGGAGCAAGATGCTCCCACTACAAATTTTATTTTTGCAAAATTGGGATGCTCCTTTCTTGTGGTGCGGGCATCTTGCCCGCTAATTAGAACGGGCAAGATGCCCGTTCTACAAGAGATTGTTAATACACAAAATTAGCTTAGACACGCTACTAGGGTGCGTTATGGACGGTTAGTCCTAACGCACCGAATATGTGGGAGGGAGATGGGGCGAATAACCAACTTTCCTATCCCCTGATTTTTAACTAGTTTGCTTGCAATGGCGCATTCAAGATTTTCTCAATGCGATCGCGTGTTTCTAGTAGATGGGCTTTGGTATACTCATCAGTAGAATTAACTGCCGCTAATTTGTCGCGTAATTGCCGGATTTTATACCAAGCCAATGTGCGTGCATCTTCCGGTGCGTATTCTTTTCGCAACACCATAGATGTCAAGATATTCAGATATTCTCGTTGCAAGCCTCGCCGCAGACTAGAAATTTTTGGTGAATTACTCTTTGGTTTGAGAACTTCTGTCCAAATACCGTCTTGCAAAGTATTAAATAACTCTGGTAAGCTCAGTGCTTTTTCTGTCTTGTTTTTGAGTTCTATATCCTTGAGACGGGAGAGGCGATCGCCAGAGAGCAATTCTCGCAACACTGCGCTCTGTAAGAACAATACCAAATCATGAATGGGATAATCTAAGCGACCAGTCAAAGGATAGCTACCCCAATGCCGCCAACGGGAAGGTGCTAATTTATTCAAGAGTTCTGGCGAGAAGTCTAAGGCATTTTCCGCAAACACGTACTTGTGCAGTGTTGCTAATGCCTGTCGTTGTTGTTCAACAGGCACTGATTCAAATGGTAAACGACCTTGCTTGTCTGGCTTGCCAGATGAGCCATTTCCAGCCTTAACTCTATAAAAAGACTGCCCACCAATGTATTTTGTGGTGTAGAAAATATTTTGGAAATAGTTACCTAAGATAGTAGTAAAGCGATCGCTAACATCGCTATAACTCTCGCCATCAATAGGGAAACGCTTGTTGAGACGATCCCACATCACACGAGAATTATCTAGTTGCCATTGGGAATAACGCAGCACATCATTGCTGTTATCCCAAGCGTTGGCGGTGGGGTCAAGATCAAACCTATCCTCGTCTGTAGAATAGCTAAATTCCGGTTTGTCAGATTGCCCCGCAATTTCTGTCAACACGGGTTTTTCTGCCTGGGGTGTGGCGGCGGAAATTGGTATATAACCATATTTAATTGCCCATTCATCATAAGGCCCCACCATACTGGGGAAATAATCACCTTGCTTTGTGCCTTGGGGTGCAATGTTGGGTGGAATGTAATCCATCACCGAAGTAGCTAGGCCTTTGTTGCTGGTGACTTCCTTATTATTCATCTCTTCTGGTGATAGCAAGGTGCTACCACGGAAGTTATGACGTAAACCAAGGGTATGTCCCACTTCATGGGTAATGACTAAACGTAATTGTTGATGGATATATGTTTTCAATTCCTCTGGTGTCGGGGTATTGTCTTGCAACAGCGACATTGCTAGTGAACCCAAGAAAAATTGTTGAGCAGCTTCCATGCCGTAACACACATCATATTCTCCTGCCAGTTGAGATAAACGGCGCAAAAATGGTGTTTGCTTTGGCTGTTGCTGTGGACTACCCTGAGCTTTTTCCCCTAGTCCATTACCACAAAGGGCATTACTTTGAATTAAAGCTGACAGGGAAGTACGGGTTTGCAATTGATTCGGTTGGATAATTTGCCGATATTCGCTCTTAAGTAGACGCACAAAGCTAGCATCTATGAGAATATCTGCATCTAAAATTTCTCCCGTCAGGGGATTGACACGGGATGGCCCCATTGCAAAATAACCATCCACAGTGTTAATCCAGCGAATGGTGTTGTAGCGGATATCTGCCGGGTCCCATGTGGCGTTATCAGGCATTTGGCGAACTTCAATGGCATCTTTGAATCCCGCCTTGAGAAAAGCTTGATTCCACATCAGTACCCCTTCTTTAATGGCGTCACGGTACTCAAAAGGCGTGGCATTATCAATCCAAAAGACAATGGTTTTTTTTGGTGGTGAGATGGCGGCGGTGGGGTCTTGTTTTTCTAAATGCCAGCGATTGATATAACGGACAAAGGGGTCGGCGCGATCGTCTCTAGATAAGTCTTGATAAGCAGTGATAAAATAGCCGACACGCTCATCAGCCAAACGGGGCTGGTAATTGTTTTTGGGGAGTTCGGAGAGGCTGTAGTGGATGCGTAAAGTAAAGCCACGTCCGTCAGCTAGGGTGGTAAAACTGGGCATGGCACTTTCACGAGAGCTACCACCACTAGTAAAATTCAAAACTGACTCAATTTCTAAGTTTTGGGGAAAGGCTTTAGCAGTACCAAAAGAAGATTGTTCTGTACTAGCGGTTAGACCTAAACTCAAAGATAAGCCAGCTAAGTCTGTCAGTAGCAAATCACCCAAGTCAATCAACAGAGTTTTACGTTCTGGATGAATGCTTTTAATGGCAAGATTGTACAGCACCGAGTCGCTAAATGAACGGGCAAGCGATCGCGCTTGAGGATCACCTTCGCGGGTGCGAAAATTAACATTGCGGACTACAAATTGTAAGTTGTTTTCCACCCGTTTGAAATAAAATAAAAAATCCTGCAAAGGCATACCACTGTAAATACCTTGTTCGCCAATGCCTGATTCCAGCGTTGATGTGGCTAGGTAATTTTTATTTAGCTGTTCTGGCTGAATTTCTAAATAAATTTTATTCTTTTCTTTCTGACGATAAAGAGTAAACAGTCCCTGAGATTTTTCTGTATCTTTAACTACTTCATCAAAAGCTTCTAGATCATCCTTTTTGGCTGGTTGCTCGCTTGGTTTGGGTTTGTTGTTGGGCTTAATTGGAGGTTTTTTGGCTTGCAAAAATGGTTGCTTTCCCGCTTGTTTTGGATCTTGCACTACCCACTGGAAAGCTTGGCGTTCTACCTCTTGATTTTGATTGAGTACCCAAACTTGCTTTGGTGTCTTACCTCGGCTAGGGCGTTGCTGTGCTGCTGCTGATAGAAGTTTGGTGACAGCAACACCTGAGTGTTCATCTTTCCTCACATCTGTCTTTTGGTTAACAAACTGTGACTTGGCACTAGCAGTTGCTACTCCTAAAAATAACCCTGTCAACAAAACTACATAAAAACTTAATTTATGCATCTAAATTTACCCCTGATAACGAATAATCAGCTAATTGTTCATTTTGGCAAAGTTCAACAGCCTTGCTTTCATCTGAGTGAGGCAACCTCAAAAAATCTTCTTAGCTGCCTGATATCTAGCAATCAACTTTTCAATTGAATTATTATTACTATTGTTGAGCTTGATTGGACAGTTTTACTGTAGTATTTTTGCTAACAATTGCATCTGTAGCAAACAGTACGTATTATTTTTACATCAGGCTAGTAAACATGCTGGGAAAAAAAGATCACAATTTAGGTAAAGCAAATGGGTCTACTGCACAATGATAAAGTTTTCAAGCTGACGCTTTCGGTTTACATAGTTACAAAATGCTTAACTCTTTTGGGTGAGCATTCATAAACACATTTCTCAGGAAAATATGTTATTTATTATACTAACTTGAATTGTGTTTAAAAAGCTACCGTAACAATAAAAATCTTCATAACGGCTATATTTCTTAAGTGTTTTCCAAGTGTTATCGGATACAAAAATGTCGCAATTATCTCAAGTTTGGCAGCTTTTGAGAAATTACTTGCGGGGTACAAGATTAGAAGAGATGTCTCACCCAGCATCTTCCGCAGCAGTTTTGCCTTTAGGAAAAATAATTTCAGTACCAGATAGAAGTCTCAAAACGTCTCTAGAACATTTGCCTGCATCTTTATTGGCGCAACGGCTACAAACAAGCTTAGAAACATGGACGGAGCCAGGTAGTACTTTGAAGTTGAAGACCAACGAGATTCTACCCGACACGTTACCCATAAGCGATCGCCAACTGTATGCAGAGATTTATGATGTCTTAGGTCATGGGGCTTTGACAACTGAGATTGTCGAACAACTCATGGAATTGCTCATTGCTAGTAAAAAATTTCGCCCAGTACATCTATTCCAATGCTTAGAAGATTTTTATCATCGCTGGTGTCGTGGAGAATTTCTCGATGCTGCACCCAGCGATAACTGGCCTCAGCAAAAAATGCTCCGCATGACAGCACAAGGTATTGTCATGGGACTGAGACAAATAGATATATATACAGGGCTAAACGTACTAATTTTACTCTTAGAGCTGCATCGCTATGCTCAAGCAAGAGAGGAACTCCAAGGGCAAATTAATTTCTACGCCTCCTCTCAACCAGATACAGAAAGTTTCTTCACCTCCCAACTCCTGCGTGTCATCAACTACAGCGATGCTCTGGAAATTGGTAATTTTAGTAGCACCGTCGGAGAATTCCTCAGAGGTGGCAACTTTCAGAGTGTTTATCTGGGAGATGCTAACCTTACAGGTGCTAACTTCAGTAGTGCCAACTTGAGTGGTGCTTACCTAGGGGATGCTAACCTCACAGGTGTTAATTTTAGTGGTGCTAACCTCAGTGGCGCCAACTTTGGTGATGCCAATCTCAGTGGCGCCAACTTCAGCAATGCTAACCTCAGCCGTGCCGACCTCAGCAGTGCTAATCTCAGTGGCGCTAACTTGAGTGGTGCTGACCTCAGTCGTACCAACCTCAGCCGCGCTGACCTCAGCAGCACCAACCTGAGCAGCACTAACCTCACTAGTGCCGACCTCAACAGCGCCAATCTCAAAGACGCCAATCTCAGCCGCGCCGACCTCAGTCACACTATCCTCTTTGGTGCTAACCTCAGTGAAGCTCACCTCAGTGGTGTGAATCTCAGCCATGCTGACCTTTGTCGCGCCGACCTCAGTGGTGCTGACATGAGTAACGCCATCCTCAACGGCACTAACCTCAGTGACACAATTCTATTCAGTACGAACCTGAGTGATGCCATTCTCATCGCTGCCGACCTTAGCTATGCAAAACTTAACGGTGCTAAACTTAACTACGCCAGACTGAACGGCGCTATGTTCTTGGGTGCTGACCTCAGTGGCGTAGACCTGAGTGGGGTGATTCTCCATGATGCCGACCTGAGTGGGGTGCTCCTTAACGACGCCGACCTCAGTGGCGCTGACCTCAGTGATGCCATACTGTTTGGCACTGACCTCAGCTATGCCAACCTCAACCGGGCTAATCTCAGTCGTAGTAACCTCAGTGGTGCCCTACTCAATGGCGCAGACCTCAGTCACACCGACCTTAGCTACGCCATTCTCGGTGGCGCAGATGTGAGTGATGCCAACTTAGAAAAAATGAATTGGGGTGAAAAGCAGCAGTGGGAACGTGTACGGGGTTTAGAGACAGCAGTGAATGTGCCAGAAGCACTAAAAGCACAGTTGGGATTGTCGTAGCAGGGCTGATTCATTCGCTTGTGTTGGGGATTTGTCAATACGATCGCATTACTCCGCAAGGGGATGGAAACAGAAATGGCATTGGTATCTGATGAGAATTACTACTTTGCGATCGCCAATTTTTGTACTCTCGTTTAGGAGACAGTAACAAAAAACGCTACAATTCGATGTGAAAATTTACGGAATTAGCACGCCTAATTGTTCATGAATCATAAATTTTACGGTAGGCTCTAGATTGTCAGTGATTCTACCGTTGTTCAAGCATGAAGAAGCGCTTATCGCAAATCTGGAAACAGTTTCAGCAATCATTTTCTGTAGAAGAGAGTTTAAACACAACCATTCAACCAGGTAAGGCAGTTTTAGTAGCAGCAGTCACTTTGAAAGAACAAGGTGCAAGTATAGAGGCTTTTCAACCTCTGTTACAAAATTCATCCTCGTTGTTAGATGTGTTATGTTTGCCCTTGGCACAGGTAGTAGGTGCAGGGTTGCTATTCGTACCCACTGGCATTGCTTTACTGAAGCTGACGCGGGAAATTAAGCAGCAAGACCTAGCTGTGGAAGATTACGTACTTATAGTTAGTCAAGCAGCTTATTTAGAAAGCGTCAAAGAAATTTTATCTTTATATCCAAATGTTAATTGGGATGCTAATCACAATATTGCTGAAGCCGTTAAAAAACAACTGCAAAAACTTGGTGAGTTAGAATTAGAATACCAAGATTTTATCGATAGTATTCTGTGTTTTCATGAATCGAAATTAGCAACAGCATTCAACCAAGTATTATCAGCACGACTACAATCAACAAAATTTCATCAAAGTTCTATTAATCGCTTGACACAGCGTGTTGCTTGGAACACTTATCGCTACATAATTCAAGCCTGCATCAATTCCAAGGATATTCTGAAAAATCTCCCTCGACCTGCTTTTGGTAATTGGCGACAAGAAGAGGAAAAATTTCAAAGCATACATAAGTATCTGAAAGAGTATGTTGCTCATCAACCGCGAGCCAAAGTTTTTGCAGAACCATTTTCTTTTACAGATATTTATGTACCACTAAAAGCTAGAGAGGTAGACCCTAATGGGTATGAAAAATGGGAAGCTTTTGATCTAAAAACTTGGGCAGAAAAAATTCTTGATGATGAACTTCCCTATAAACAACGCCAAGTAATGTTTATTCAAGCCGGCCCAGGCAAAGGTAAGAGTGTTTTCTGTCGGATGTTTGCAGCTTGGGTAAACCGCAATTTACATCCAATATGGACACCAATTTTAGTTCCTTTACGGGACATGAAAAAATTTGAAAATAATTTTGAAGCCACTTTAAAAGCGGCAGTTAATAGAAGTTTTGCGACAAGCGATCGCGGTTGGTTGGTTGATAAAAATATCCGCTTTTTATTTTTGCTGGATGGCTTTGATGAATTGCTATTAGAATGTAGAAGCAGTGAGGGTTTAAAAGATTTCCTTCAGCAAGTCGCCGCCTTTCAAGAACTGTGTCAGCAAAGTCCAGAAAAAAGACATCAGATTTTGATCACTGGACGGACTCTAGCATTGCAAGGTATTGAACGCCTGATGCCTAGAAATTTAAACCGGGTGGAAATTCAGCTGATGGATGATGAAATCCAACAGCAATGGCTAAAAAAGTGGTCAAATGTAGTCGGTACAGAGCAAACATCAGCATTTCAACAGTTTTTAAAAAATAAAAACTGTCCAGATCGAGTGCGGCAATTATCCCAAGAGCCATTATTGCTATATTTATTAGCTGCAATGCATCGGGATGGTGAAATCACTATTGATATGTTTAATGATGCCAAAGCTACAAAAGCGAAAATCCTAATTTATCAAAAATCATTGGATTGGGTACTTACAAAACAACGTCCAGCATCTCTCAATCAAGAATTAGCTGAATTGGAGACGGAAGATTTACGACAAATTCTCAAACAAGCTGGTTTATGTGTCATTCAGTCGGGTGGACAAGTTGCACCAATGGCGATGATTGAAGAACGTTTACAGGATCATAAAAGTGCTCAGGCTTTAATTGAGAAAGCAAGAAATGCCCAAGATGAGCATCCCCTCAGACAAGCATTGGCAACTTTTTATCTCAAGCAAGCTACTAATGGCAAAGTAGGTTCTGTAGAGTTTACCCATAAGAGTTTTAGTGAATTTTTATGTGCGGCTAAACTCACAGAATATATTGAAGATTGGACACAACCAGGAAATAGGGGTAGAGAATTCAATATTGATACTAAGCAGATGGATGAGCAAATTTATGATTTGCTTGGTTATGGTGGATTAACTCCAGAAATGGTGAGTTATCTCATGGAGTTGCTCAAAGAAAGTGACGAATTTAGACCTGTACAATTATTTCAAAGGTTGCAAGATTTTTATCTCCGTTGGTGTAATGGGGAATTCATCGATGCATTCACAATCAACTTTCCGCAACTTAAAGCACAGCAATTACAAAAACATGCAATCCGATTTGGTCAGCGTCAGGTTGATATTTTTGCTGGTTTGAATGTCATGATTTTGCTGTTAGAATTACACCGCTATGGTCAAGCAAAAGATGACCTCAAACAAAAATTGATCTTCTATCCCTCTGGTCAAGCCAGAGGTGCATTGTCTTGGACAGACCAACTACTCCGCATTATCAATTACAGTGGCTGTATTAAGCGGGGAAATTTTAATAGTGTGGTGGGACAGTTTTTCAGTAGTGCCGACTTGAGTGGTGCTAACCTCAGTGATGCCGACCTCAGCCTTGTTAATCTCAGCCGTGCTAATCTCAGTGATGCCGACCTTAGCGGTGTTAACTTCAACCGTGCTAACCTCAGTGAGGCTAACCTGAGCGTCGCCAATCTCAGTCGTGCTAATTTGAGTGGAGCCAACTGCAATAGTACGAATTTCAGTGGTGCTAACCTGAGTGGTGCTGAACTCAGTACCGCCGACTTTAGTCGCGCCAACCTCAGTGGTGTTTATCTCAGTCGTGCTAACCTGAGTCGCACCAACCTCAGTGGTGCTAACTTCACTGGTGCTGACCTTAGCCGCGCTAACCTCAGTGGTGCTGACCTCAGTGGTGCTGACCTCAGTGACGCCAACCTCAGTGACGCCAACCTCAATCGCGCTAACCTCAGCCGTGCTAACCTCAACTGCGCCAATCTTAGCGATGCTAACCTCAGTAGTGCTAATCTCAGTGGCGATAACCTCAGCCGCGCTAATCTCAGCCGTGCTAATTTGAGTGACGCCAACCTAGGGGATGAATTTTTTAAAGATATCTACTGGGATGAAAATACCAATTGGCGGGATGTGCAAGGGTTGGATAGAGCAATTAATATGCCGGTGGTTTTGAAGCAACAGTTGGGGTTGAATTAAGAAAATACAGCAGGGAAGAGGGAACAGGCAATATTTAAACGCGGATAAACCAGCGTTGTTGGTACATGATCACGGCAATTATCCACCAAAACACCACGGTGACTAGACCAAACAACAGCGAACCGTTAAATGTCCCCGCCCAAGATGCAAAAAGGTTTTGGTAAAGCCAATTGTAAGTGCTGGTGGCGGTTTCTCCTGAGCCGATGGTAGTTCTGGCTAAGATTTTAATTAGTAACACAGAAGCAACAAAAAGAGCGATCGCATTTAAGCCCATAATTTCAAATGGCTGACTCCAACGCCGTATTCGTCGCACTTCCATAAGTTCGTAGCAAGCAGCCAGCAGTAGCAAGGCCCAACCACTACTAAAAACAACATAAGAACTTGTCCAAATTTTCTTATTAATAGGAAATGTCCACCCCCAAGCCCAACCAATAATTAAGCAACCAATACCAAATAATGCTAATCCTATGCTTGTACGTGTTTGCACTGACTGTGTACGTATCCAATGCCCTGCAAAATACCCGGCAAGTACACTAACTATAGCAGGAATGGTGCTGAATAACCCCTCTGGATCTCCCATCAAGTTGAAACCGTCACCTTTATACAGATGTGCCTTGGGTATAATTAGTCTGTCAATATAAGCACCCAAGTTTCCTTCCCGCGTCAATTCTCCCGCACCATAACCGGGTACTGGTAAATACATCATAGCTAGCCAGTAGCCTAAAAGTAACACGGCTGCTAGTATCCATTGTCCTTTGCGTGGCAAGTTGAGAACTGTTAGGGAAGCAAACAAGTAGCTTAAACTAATACGCTGCAACACTCCCATCAGTCGAATGTTGCTGAAGTCAAAAGTCCATAAACCTTTATTCCAGAAACCATTTAGCAACAAACCCAAGGCAAAAAGAATGGCGGCGCGGCGTAAGATTCGCCAATAAACAGCCGAGTTCGGTTTGCTACCTTCTGTGTACTTGGAGAAAGAGAAAGTCATTGCCACACCGACAATGAACAAAAAGAAGGGAAATACTAAATCAGTTGGTGTACAGCCGTGCCATTGAGCATGATCTAAAAGTGGATATTGATCATCTGCGACTCCCACCATGTTGACAAGAATCATTCCAGCAATGGTAATACCGCGAAAAACATCAAGAGAGGTCAGGCGCATAGGCGGTGTTTTGTAATTTAAGATTCTAACAGTACCCCTCTTGGTGCAGACGAGCAAGTGAATTACCAAGCAGTGAGGTTACAGTGTCTAACTTGCTTACTAACTAATAAGTAGGTCGGTGCAAATAAAGTTAACTAATTAGGGTCGTCATTTGTCATTGGTAAGGGTTTCAGTTATATTTACATTTTGTAATATAGTTCTGTTTATTCCCGCCAATTTACTTAATAACCGGGCAATTTGTTCGAGATGTCTAAGAGCATGTTTGAAAAGTTTTGGGCGAATATAATTCGCTACTACACAGGCAAAGTCCACCGACCTGGTTTAACACAAAATCAAGGATTTGAAACCTGCGGAGGCAGGTTTTGTCTGTATAGCCAAGCCACTGCTTTGGGGAGACAGCGCCGTGGGCGGGTTTCCCGACTTGTTCGCGCAGCGTCCTCCCCTTGGGAGAGGCGACTGTCGTCGGGTTTCCCGACTTGTAGCAAGTGGCGCGCGATTTTTAATCGCCGGGGCTGGTGTTAATTTAGACTTTTCAAACAACCTCTAATACTTTAACTCTAATTCGCTAAGTATAAATAATTCTCATTAAGTCTTAATTTCACTCTCAGCACACAATTAGGATTCATCACTGATAATCCATATATTGATCGCCAGCAAGAGTGTTGATTTATGTGTATAGAATTTGGGCGGGAAATCTGCGGTAATCTCGACAACGCCGAATCAAGGGAGTGGTTAGTTACAAATGGAATTGGTGGCTATGCTTCTGGGACAGTAGCAGGTTTGCTTACCCGTCGCTATCATGGTTTATTGGTAGCAGCTTTGCAACCACCTTTAGGTCGCACTTTACTGCTGGCAAAATTAGATGAAACTGTTTTGTATGATACTTGCTCGTATCCCCTCAATACTAATCGCTGGGCTGATGGTACTGTCAGTCCTCACGGTTATCGACATATTGAGCGGTTTACTTTAGAAGGTACAATCCCCCTATGGCGATTTGCGGTGGCTGATGCTTTGTTAGAAAAACGGGTGTGGATGCAGCAAGGTGCTAATACAACCTACGTTCAATATACTTTATCTCGCGCTACCCAACCGCTTCATCTGACACTTAAAGCAATGGTTAACTACCGTGATTATCACGGCGATACGCAGAGTAATAACTGGCAAATGTCCCTAGAAACAGTTGAAAAGGGAATTTCTATCACGGCTAATCCCAGTGCTACACCTTTGTATCTACTCACTGACTCTGGTAGTGTCTCCCCTGTCTACAATTGGTATTATGGCTTTGATTTGGCTGTTGAACGTTATCGGGGACTGAGTGACAAAGAAGACCATCTCCATGCCGCTACTATAGAAGTAATACTTAATCCTGGGGAATCGTTGACTTTTGTCGCCAGCACAGAAAAACAACCAAATTTGCAGGGAGAAGCTGCGCTGAAGTTGCGACGCACTCACGAACAGAAGTTAATCGAAATTGCTCAAGCTTATCAACCCCTCGATAGTGGGGAATTACCAGCTTGGATTAATCATTTGATATTAGCTGCTGACCAATTTATTGTCGATCGCCCATTACCGGAAGAACCCAACGGCAAAACTATCATTGCTGGTTATCATTGGTTTGGTGACTGGGGACGAGACACAATGATTAGTCTACCAGGTTTAACAATTTCTACTGGTCGCCCAGAGGTAGCACGCTCAATTCTCCGCACATTTGCCAAATATGTAAACCAGGGAATGTTACCTAATCGCTTTCCTGATGCGGGGGAGCAACCAGAATACAATACAGTTGATGCTACGCTGTGGTACTTTCAAGCAGTCCGCGCCTACTACAGTGCTACAAGTGATGATCATTTGTTGGGTGAACTCTTTGGGGTATTAGCAGATATCATTAATTGGCATTGTCGCGGTACACGCTATAACATCCATTTAGATCCCGCCGATGGTTTACTTTATGCAGGGGTTGCAGGTGTGCAGTTAACTTGGATGGATGCCAAGGTGGGAGACTGGGTAGTGACACCGCGAATCGGTAAACCCATTGAAGTCAATGCACTCTGGTATAACGCTTTACGGACAATGGCGAAATTTTCCCGTCAGCTTGGTAAACCACATCAAGAATATCAAGCAATGGCAGACAGGGTTTTAGCAAGATTTTCTCGTTTTTGGCATGAGGGGCTAGGTTACTGTTACGACGTGATCGATAGTCCTGATGGGGATGATTCGTCGTTGCGTCCTAACCAAATCTTTGCGGTGTCATTACCAGAAAGTCCCTTGACACCTGCTCAACAGATGTCTGTGGTAGAAACTTGCGGAAGAATGTTGTTAACTTCGCATGGATTGCGATCGCGTAGCGTGTCAGAAGGACTCTCGCTCTCTCCTGATCATTCAGAATACAAAGGAAAATATGGAGGTAATCAGTATCAACGGGATGGAGCTTATCACCAGGGTACTGTTTGGGGTTGGTTAATAGGTGCGTTTGCCATAGCACACCTGCGGGTTTACAACAATCCTCAGCAGGCGCGTCAATTTCTTGAACCAATGGCAAATCATCTCTCTGCACATGGTATTGGCAGTCTCAGCGAAATTTTTGATGGTGATGCGCCGATGACACCACGGGGATGTATTGCTCAAGCGTGGACTGTTGCAGAGGTTCTGCGTGCTTGGTTAGCAATAGAAGGTTGATATAGGGTTTTGTACAGGGTCAGGGATGGAGGAGGCTGAGGGGCAGAGGGAATACCTGCGTAAATGAGTTTCGCCCTTGCACCCTTTGCTCTCTTTCCCCATGCTTCCAGATCAAGGAGGTTAAAACACTCGGTGTTGTAGGGAAGGCATTTGTCGGCGGACTTGTTCTAAACGAGTGGGTTTGATTTCTGCGATCGCAATTCCTGGTTTCTCTCCAGCATCAGCTAAAATTACACCCCAAGGGTCGATAATCATGGCATGTCCGTGGGTTTGGCGACGGGCATAATGAGTACCAGTTTGAGCAGGCGCAATCACATAGCAGGTATTTTCAATCGCTCTAGCTTGTAGTAATGTTTGCCAATGGTCTTTGCCCGTAAAGGCAGTAAAAGCAGCCGGAATAAACATGACATCAGATCCCTTATCTGCCAAGTGACGGTATAGTTCCGGGAAACGGACATCGTAGCAAATTGAAAGTCCTAAATTACCAAATTTTTCTGAGAAATACACAGGGGGTAATTGCTGGCCAGCCATAACAGTGCTGGATTCCTGATAAGTGTTACCGTCAGGGACATTAACGTCAAATAAATGTACTTTTTGGTAGCGCGCAATTTCTTGACCGTTGGGATCGATAAGTATGGTTGTATTATAAACCTTACCTGTGTTGCCTACAGGGACTGGAAAGCTGCCGCCCAAGATAGTCACTTGAAAGCGTTGAGCCATTTTTTTGAGAAACGTTTCGGTTTCGCGGGCGATCGCATCCCCTTGGGCAAGTTTGTCTTTTTCTTCTCCCATAAAGGAAAAGTTTTCTGGCAAACCCACCAATTCAGCACCTCGACGCACGGCCAGATCAATTAATTCTTCTGCTTGTACCAAATTTTTGTGTAGATCTGGCACACTGGTCAGTTGAATAGCAGCTGCTAAATACGACTTCATAGATTCAAGAACAAACAGTGGATTTGTGCGGGATAGATTCTCAAATATATCGCTAGTTAAACCTCTGTGGAGCTTAATTAGAATTGCCTAAGCCTGGTTTTTCTTTACGAAGCTCACTATCCCTATCGTCTTCATCTCAATATTGGAAACATCCCACTTCACTTTTGTAGCACGGCGATGCAAAAGTCTCATGATCCCTGTCAATCTTCCTGTGGATTATGGGACAATGACCCAGAGCTAAGATAATTTGTTATCAAACCCACACAAATGCTGCCTTTTGTAGATATTTCTACTTTCATCCAAACCTTTGTTGCTGTATTTGTCCTAGCGGATGCTGTGGGAAACCTGCCGCTAGTGCTGGTATTGACCAAAGGGATGACACCAGAAGAAAGAAACAAAGTCATAGATAAAGCGATGATTATAGCGATCGCAGTTCTATTACTCTTTGCTTTCACTGGTCAATTAATTTTGAATTATTTGCAAATCAGTATGAGTTCTTTACGGGTAGCTGGGGGATTGCTATTGCTGTTAATTGCTTTGCAAATGCTCAGGGGAGAATTAGATACGCCAATCTTAGAGGAAGGGCGGGATGTTGCAGTTACCCCATTAGCTTTACCATTGCTGGCAGGCCCAGGCACCTTAACTACGGTGATGTTATTCATGTCGGAGTCACCTAGTCCCCATCTGGGCGTATTACTGGGCCTGTTGATAGCAATGTTTGCCACTTGGTTAATTTTGCGTTTAGCCACCTTGATTGGTAATTGGATTGGGGCTGAAGGTAGCGTCATTGTTACTCAAATTTTTGGTTTCTTGTTAGCAGCCCTGGCGATAGAAATTGGTAGCCAGGGAATTAAGGAGTTGTTTTTGCGGTAAGTAGATAGTCACAAAATATGGTAATGGACTGTCTAGACTAAAATTTTGCAATAAATCTCTTCTTCTTTCTCTGTTTTGAAAAGTTGAGCCACTCCTTTGCGGAGAGAAGTTGCCGGGGAGATGTTCGGCAAACTTCGGGGGAAACCTCCCGTTGTAGGAACGCCACTTCCTACAACGGGAAACCCGGCGGACATTAGGGAGCAAGATGCTCCCACTACAAATTTTATTTTTGCAAAATTGGGATGCTCCCAACAATTTTCTTGTGGTGCGGGCATCTTGCCCGCTAATTAAAACGGGCATCTTGCCCGTTCTACAAAAGATTGTTAATACACAAAATTAGCTTAGACACGCCACTACAGACTTTTTACTGCGTTTAAAAAGAATTACCTTTCAATTCCTGCAAAGACAGTTTTTATCCCGTCAAAAATTGTATATAGCGGTTCTCGTTTGAATGCAATACACAAGAGGGCACAGCAATGCTGTGCCCCTACGAATGGATTGTATTCTAGGCAATTGAGAAGCACTATATTTCACTCTAGTTAATAATGGTGCTTGTTGTAAAAGTTAAGTCTCAAGTTAAGTTAGCGTCTACCTTTAATTACTTAACTTTTCTGTATCGACTTTTATCTGGGCAAATTCTATAAAGATAACAGAACACCTGCAATCAAGGAGTTGAGTACAAGCTTGCAGTAGCAGTCATAGAATAATGTCTTACCGATCTACTGTAGAAAGTCTTGCTAATTATCTGCCCAATTAAGCTGGCAATCAAACTTGTGAAATTTTTTGGAATCAACAAGGTTAATCTGTAATTCAAATTTCAGATTTTCCGGCTGTAGTTATTCCAGATAATATAACTTACACTTAAGAATTTTTGTGTAAGTGCTTTACTTTGAACTTGCTTGACTAACTGTTGACTGAAATAATAACTAGGAGAAAAAGTATGCAACCTCAATGGGACAATTATTTGCAAACATACGCTAACCAATCTTATCAGTACACAACTCTAGTAGAGCATACAGGAGTATTGATCTCCTTAGCAATGGATAGCGATCGCCGGATATATTACACTGTTCTTGACCAGCAAGACGACCCCAATCCAATTGATGCGAGAAATTGGTCATTAACGCCCCAAGAATTGATTTTTTCTAATGAAATTACTCAAGTCGGTTTTGCTATTCTTCCCAACAAAATTTTACCGACAGTGAGAAGCAATGGTCAACCTGCGATTAATATTTCCGAAATCGATTTTTTCCGTTCTACAACCGCAAGATTAACAGCAGATGCACCATTTCAAGCTTTGAGTGATGGACAATATATTTACCTCTTCCGTCAGTCTATTGATGGCAATCATCCTGATAACGTCACTGTCACTAATTCAGATGGACAAACACCCATTCCTATTGTCGATCAAACACTCTTAGTAGATAGATTTATCCTGGCTGGTACGCAATTGAAAACAGCTAGAGAAGTCCGCTATCGTCGTAGTCGCCATAAAATTCTCAAGGGTAGTGCTAAAGATACTCTCGGCGCTACAGATATGGATAATCGTCCATTTTTTGAGCCAACTATGGAGTTAGGTTTTGTCGAGAATTTGGTTGATGGACGGTTTACGGTTTTGCAAGTCCCAACGGGTATTCCTGATATTAAACGTTGGCAAATATTTGTCCATAATCAACGGACTAACAGAATTGATGCTTACAATATTGAACGTTCTGCTGATGGATTTTTCAATACTCAAGGTACAGAAAGTCCCGATGCGTTTACAAAAATGGGTTATGCAGAATCAGCCTTAAAGCTAGATGCAGATACCTATATTGCAGGTAAAGCACAAGTCATCAACAAACAAGAGTTTAATATTTCTGCTTGGATTAAACCAGAAACTACTGGTGTAATCTACTCAGAAGGAACCCCAGCCGCAGTTTTCCAAATTAGGTTGGTAGAAACTCAGTTAAATACTGACGGACAATTCCTTCCTGGTTACGGTATTCAGATAACTGCTAACTCTAAAACAGTGACTTCTGCGGCTAATGTGATCAAAATGGGGCAATGGAATCATATTAGTATTTCTCTGGCTCCGGCTCCAGATAATATCAATACACCTGCAAATTCTGGCGTGGTGAAAATTCAGGTAGGGGATGCAGTTGTTAACGGTGAAGGGGAAGAAAATCAATATTTATTGTTTCCCACGACTACCGCGACGACAACTTACATGGTTGTTGGGAGAAATGTCGGTTCGTTGTACGGTGGTTCTCAACCCGCTTTACCTATTGTTGCCACTGTTGATGAATTATCGATTTGGGAACGGGAACGTTCGGAACTGGAAGTTAGAGAAACTAAAAAGTTCCGTAAGGCGGGAAATGAACCTGGTTTAATTACCTATTGGCAATTTGACGAAGGTAACGGCACCACTGTTTACGATCGCACTGACACCCTCAACAATGGTATTGTCGAAGGACAAGCCGAGTGGGTACAATCTGACGCACCTGTAGGCGATAATCCTGGTATCCAACGCACGAGTTTTGGATTTGATGAACGCACAGTGGCAGGTAAAGGTATCTCTGCTATGTTGTATTATCAGCAAGAGGAAGTACCTTCAGGACATGATAGAACACCTGCACCGATCAAGCAAAATGCCCGTGTGTTGGTGGCTGTATCCACAGCCCATGAAAATGATGACAATAAAAAAATAGCTGTCCTGGACTTTGCTGTGAGTAAACGGGGTCGGTTATCGCAAATTCCCGACAATATCAATCTACCATTGATAGACACAACGACAAAAGACCCGAATACCTTTATCAACCAAATCATTCAACTAGAACAAACAGAAATTCCCAATACCCAACGGGAAATTGACTCTCTCAATAAAGAAATTGCTACGCAACAAGCAACAATTCAAAGATTAATTAGAGAGAGGGCAAACAGAGAACAACTCAGAGCAAATCTCGAAAACGGTACAGGTGTTACAGGATATTCCCAGCCTCAATTTACAGGTGCTAGTCAAAGATTAGGCATCGGCGAACATCCAACATTACGGATTGCGATTAACTCTGTAAAACCAGATCCAGGTTTGTATGTCATCCTTTATGCACAACCAAATTTCCAAGGTGCTTCTCGCGCCCAATATGAGGACGAAAATAGATTAGGTGGAACCTATTTTCTGAGTAATTACATGAGTGCGAGGGTGCGTACTACTGCCAGTTTTCAGAATCAACTGAATGCTTACAACTCGGAAATCGAAGGCTACAACCAACAAATTACCAACATTCAAACAGTAATTATTCCCAACTTAAATAAGCAACTGGCAGCACAAACAGAACATCTGCAAAACCTCAAAGCCCAACTAGCAGATTTACGCGCCCAATTGCAAGGTAAATTTGCGTTCCCTATGCGCTTAATTCATATTGACCCCAATGGTTTAAATGTGGTGGGTGGATTGCTAGATTTTGCTTGGACAAATGATGCACCGCAATTATTTGAAAGTGCTAACGGAATGCTGCGGTTGTATTTCCGGGGTGATGCAGACCAATTTTTTGCTGTTAGTTACAACACCAATGTTGCCCGTGCTAACATTTTACTTTCTAATAGCGTGCAACTGCGGGAACGTTCTCCAGGGTTGGGACGTAGTGAAGTCAAAGTGATTATGGCTAGTGATGCCAATCCTGATACTACTACTGTGAAGATTAGCGATGGGGAAGATGCGAATACTTGCAATGTCACCTTAGAAAATAGCTTGCTGCAAATTACAGAAACTTGGCAACGAGTCCCCCGCAACCCAATGGGATTAGCACGGGTGTTGAGTGGACAGGCGCGGGATGTGGTTTATCTCGGTCGTTTGAGTGCTGCTGTCACGAGCAAAGTTGATACAATTACCCTGGCGGAACCTGTGACTCAACGCTACGAACAAGGTGCAACTTTGGTAATTGGTGCAGGAACTCTGACTTTAAGGAAAGCGATCGCACCCGGCGAAAAAGAAGTTAGCATTAGCGAAATTACCTTTACAGATACCTTACCTGCTGGTACAACCATCAACTTGGTTGAATACGATTATGACAGTTACAGCAGCTTCAGCAACACAGGCGAGCTGATGAATGCTCCTTATAATCTCAAATTTGGTTCGGTTTTGGTAGAAGTAGCTGGGGTATCCAACGCAGGTAATATCGAAAATCTTGCCACCCGTCCCCTGACTGGTTTATCTCAACCCAACGCCTGGATTTCTGACACTCCAGGAAATGCGCTGCAAATTCGCAGTGGACATTTAAGCGGCGATGCGAACGAGTTAGCAAATCAAGGCGACATTTCCCTAGAAGCTTGGATTCGTCCTGATAAAGACATCTCTCGTAACATTACTTGGATTGTCTCCCAAAATTCTCCCACATCTAGATATTCCTTGGGAGTTCAAGGAAAGCCTGTAAATTCTGCCTTCCGATTCAATGGAGTAAGTGACTATATCCAAGCCGCTAACCTCAACTTGGCAAATCAATCCTTTACAGTGGAATTCTGGGCTAGACGAGATTCCGCCAACCTGAATGCTTTCTTCTCCGCAGTTCTCACCCAAGGTAGACCTACTAATAATAATCAACTGCACTTCGGTTTTCGCCAAAATGGAGTCTTTACCTTCGCCTTCTTTAATAATGATTTGAATACGCGACCTGGTGTTGCGAATGATACTAATTGGCATCACTGGGCTTGTACTTATGATGCCCAAAGCCGCAAACGCATCATTTACAGAGATGGGGAAATGTTAGTGGAAGATACTGTCACCGCCACTTACCAAGGTACAGGGGCATTACTGATTGGCGTGATTGAGAATCCCAACAGGCAGTTTTATTTCCAAGGTGCAATTGATGAAATTCGGGTTTGGGGGAAAGTACGTAGTCAAAGAGAAATTAATGACACCAAAAATTGTCGTTTAGATGGCAATGAACTAGGATTGCGGGCATACTATCACTTCGAGGATGGAACAGCAAGCGATCGCACTGGTAACGCTAGCAATGATGGGCAAATTTTCGGCAGTCTCCCTAGAGTAGAATCAGGACTCACCGCCTACAACGTTGTCGCTGGGGTGAGAGACCGCTACCTCACTACCACCGAACCTATGTGGACAACTACTTGGGAACACGTTGCTGCCACCTACGCCGAAGCCTATGCCTTAAGATTCAATGGTGTAGATAATTACCTTGACTGTGGTAATCAAGTTGGCTTAGGGGTAGACAATGAACTGACAATTGAAATGACCGTAACTCTACCTAACAACAATCAAATGTTCTTCCCCTTGTTGCAAAAAGGTAGAATTGGCAGAGACAACCCCGAACTTACTGCTTGGCTATACGTCAGACGGGATTCGGCGACAAACTACAGCCTGTGCTTTGGTTATGAAGATAATCAACAACCACGCCTAATCATTGCCCCCGTGAACGCACCTACTCCTGGTACTCCGGTGAACATCGCCGTTACTGGTAGACAAACTGACAATGGTTACACAGTTAACTTGTACTGGAACGGACAATTACGGAGAACTGAAACTATCTCAGGTAGCGGTAAACCAGTCACCAGTTTACAACCTTTGGAAGTAGGTAAGTGTAATGGTATACCCCAAGGTACAAATATTGTTAATGGCTATCCCCGTTATCTGTTGGGAACCATCAGCAGCTTGCGGGTGTGGAACCGTGCTTTAAGTATGGGTGAATTACACCAAACTAATAGCGATCGCAATAAATTAGCAGGTGAGTGGCGCATTAATGAAGGTTCCGGTAACACTACCGCCAATTTAATCGGTAACGATGAAGCTAGAATCATCGGTGCAACTTGGGTTGCTGACCCTGCACCCACAGCTACCAGACTAGATTTATACATCAACGGTATCCCAGCCCAGATTGCCCCTCTAAATGCTGTCACCCTGCCACAAAATCAGTTTAACTTGGGTCGAGATTTCCGGGGAGCAATTGATGAAGTCCGCATCTGGAAACAGTTCCGCACTCAAGAACAAATTCTTGATAACCTGTTTGGACAACTCAAAGGCGAACGGGAAAACCTGCTAGCTTACTACGAATTTGAATCCGATCCGACAACCGCAGGTAGAGTTAACACCGTTAACGACAGCAGCCTACGAGGAAACCACCTCACTGCTAGTCAGAATGCCGATATTCAACATACCTTTTCCCGCGCACCCCTTTCTGATGACATACCTTTAGTTAGGAATGCACTAGGTAGTGTGAGTAACAGATACCAAAGTAATATTACCAGCCGTCCGGCGATCGCTGAATACGCAGACATCCAAACCGCCAACAACGGCGAAATCACCGGAATTCACAAACGCTGCTACGCTTTCATTCAAAACGGTCATTGGTATTTGCTCACAGGTTACAAAGTTGGTAACTTAATTACCGAATGGATTAGTCAAGTCCAATTTGACCCCCAAATCAAAGGCTACATAGAAGGTGCGCCCCCCGTTCCTTCCGAAAACCTCACCGCCGGGCCGATTGATGATTCCTTGCGCGACTACGTTGATACAACTTCTGTCGAATTTGTCGAAGCTGATAGCGTTTCCTATACTTTGTCAGCCAGCAAAGATAGTAGTTTCACCTCATCATTTGAAGCATCGCTTTCAGCCGAATTAGAACAGGAACTAGAAACGGTAATAGCACCTTTTGGCGTTGGTATCAGTATCAAATTAGGTAAGTTAAAACTCAATGCTAGTCAATCAGTCAAATTAGACACCGAATTGAAATGGTCTAGCAGTCAGCAGCAAACTAACAAAACCAATGTTAGTAAAATGACCACCGTGGGATTAGGTGGTGCTTGGGAAGATCCAGATATTAACCGACGGCTAAATAAATCCTTGGCTCGCCGTTACCAACCATCAAATGTGGGATTTGCTCTGGTAGAATCGGAAACTGCTGATGTGTATGCTATTCGTCTCTCATACAACCGTGCTTTAATTGCCTTCCGCATGGTTCCCAATCCCAATATTCCCAAAGACACCAACATTATTCCCTTCCCTATCAACCCCCGTTACACCAAACAAGGCTCACTCGATGGTGCCGTAGGATACGACCAAAATGGTAAGGTGTTAGATCCCGATTATCCCGAAGCTACCACCTATGGCGAGTACAGTTACTTCAAACCCAGTGAAGCTTACGCCCTGCGTCAACGTATCCAAGCCGAAGAAACCCGTCTGCGTACCTACTACGAAGACTTCAGTACCACACCCCCAGGTGCAACTGGTGTTTTAGCTGGCGGAGTCAGTGGGGCTGTAATTGGAGCATCAGTAGCACCAATTGCTGCACCATTCGTGGCGGCGGCGGGAATTGCTGTTGGTGGTTTAGTTGATGCTTTAAGTTCCAACAACGATTTACCAGTGCAATACAGTAAACGTAACTTAGTCAATAGCTACGTTTGGACAGCCGATGGTGGACTCTTCGCTGAATCTACAGAAACCACTGATATACAACAAGAAAGTACCAGTGGAGCCTACAACTTTACAGGTAATACAACTACCACTGCTTCTGCATCCTTGGGAGTAGGTGGTGTTACTCTTGGTGTAGAAGCCAAAGCATCTTTCGGTGGTAGTTTAAACCTCACCAAATCTAAAACCAAAGAAACCAGCCAATCTTTTAAAATTGAGCTAAAAAACAACACCCCAGGCGATTTACAAAGATTTAGGCTGGATGAACGGGGTAACTTGGTGCGAGATGAAGGCGATCGCCCTATACGGGAATATGATGCCAATGGTAATCCTTTGGATGCTCCCGGTAAAGTCAACGCTTATCGCTTCTTGAGCTTCTACCTCACCCCAGATACACAAAATTACGATGCTTTCTTTAATAACGTCGTTGATCCCATCTGGATAGAGGAAAATAATTCCCCCAATGCTCAAGCACTCCGCCAAGCACGACAACCCCAAGGCGGCCCCGCTTGCTGGCGCATCTTCCACCGCGTCACCTTCGTTAGCCGCATCCTCCCAGAATTCCCCGACCCCACAGCCCCACCCCTGGATAGAGCAATTCAAAACACTGACTTAAGCAGCAGTTACGAATTAATCCGTTTAATTGAGCCATTTGTCCGTAATGCTACGGCTAATGCTGGCGAATTCGATGCGGCTGTCAGGAATGCAATTCGGGTTTATTTACCAGAGTTATCTGAGGGTTTAACTCAGGAGGTTGTGTTGACGTTAGCTAATTACTTCGGTGTGGAGGGAGTGAATTAAACCTCGTCCATTTTGAAACCTGGAGTAAAAATAAGTAGTGCGGGCATCTTGCCCGCTACGGGGGGCAGGGAGCAAGATGCTCCCACTACTATGGTTCTCAAAATAGATGTGGTTTAGTTAACCTAGACAGTAACTATCTTCATGTACTATTGTCTCAGAGCGGTTGAGAGAGATGCATTTGCGGTTCGTTGAGGTAAAACTCACTCAGCCGCCATTTTTTATTTACGTATGCATCTACTGCTAATAAAGAGATTATTTGTGATTTACGAAATCTCCATCAATTTCATACATTTGTTTGAAAGTTCGTCTGTCATTGACACAGATTCTACATCAATACATATAAATCCCAGAAGCTCAACCTTCTCCCTCATGCGTTGATTGTAGAATAGGGTACGGTCTATAAACTTTTGAATTAAGTGTTTTTCATCCTCACCTACATTATAAAAATTACTTTCTCGCTTGATTCGATTTTGGAAAAGTTGGTCGCTAGCCGTAAGCCAAATAGCTTTAACACCATTAAAGACAACTAAATTCGCTACAAATTCTGGCCATAACGCAGAGCCTTCAAGTATAAGGTATTCTGTTGATAAATGAAACGCATGAGAATGAACAATAGCCTCTACAATAGGCAACACATTTTTCTCATAATGCGACAATACATCTAAAAAAAGAGTATCAACAGACCGAGTCCTATAATATTCTGCTACATACTCTGGAATTGCCTTTCCATTTGCACCCACCCAAGGACGACCGGGATGCCGAGCAAGTTTATCCGTGGAACGATAACTCCAACCAAGCTTCGCAGCCAAAGATAGTCCAAGGGTTGATTTACCTACATGAGAGGAGCCGCCAATTAGAATTACTCGTGTCTCATTGATTAATTTATTCATAAACCCTTATCTAATGTTTGTGTTTCAAGTAATTACAAGCACGCTAGATATAGTAGGTTAAAGGTTAAAATATTACCGTTAAATCGGGAATTACTGAATAAGTATTTAGGATTAAGTTACGTTAGATTGCAGCGATAAAAATTGAGTTAGGGAACTCTAAAAAATTAATTGTTTCAATTTCTGGACTTAACACAACTGTTTTTTCTCTGCCCCCTGCTTACACAACGATGGAATATTTGTTTACTTAGAAGCCCTTAATTATTTGTAGCGATCGCCTACTAAAAATACAATAGATTTCTCGGGTAAAATCAGAGGGCGATCGCACTTTGTATAGCTTGTGATGGCAATCAGTCATCTCCCAGCCTGTAAACGTAAGCAGGTCGGGGTGAAAATAGATTGAGCATCGCATCATCTGCTGTCCAAAAATTGGCGGATTCTGTTTTGGCACAGGCTAAGAAAACAGCATCATACAACGTAGGCATCCCGTATTGTTCAGCAAGTTGCCAGGCTTCAAGTCGCAGGATTTCGCTGTCGATGTAGTCAATCGGTAGGCTGGTGTAAGCGGTGTAAAGTTGTTGGGCTTCAGTGGAAGTTAGTAGCTTAAGTCTCACTTTTTTACGCAGAACCGAACCCACCTCCGCCCAAGCAAAGCACGGTGCAACCAGTCTGGTTTGCTGAGTTAAGGCATTGGCGAGCAAAGCGATCGCTTCTGATGTTTGTTCATCTGGGCAGAGGTACTTCATCATCACACTGGTATCGATACACAGTGCCTCAGTCACGTCTACCTTCTCCTTCGCGCAGTTGACGAATTAGTGGTACTGGATCGGGATGAACCCCGGTTCGCTGTTTGACCGACTCTCGAATGGTTTGAATTTGTTTGTGAGCAGCCCAAGAACTACGCCACTTCATTTCTTTTTCCAGGGCTTGAACGACTAGATCGTTGAGAGATTCATCGTCTTGCTTCAATGCCCGGATTTTCTGAAGCAATTGTGCTGGGAAGCGAATTGTTAAGGCTTCACGTTCCATGATTACACTTTATGCAACCAATTACTAATACCACATTATACAACCATTTCTACTTGGCTGGTAAACACTAGTAAATAGACAATTTTTGACTCAGATAGCACGGGAGAAGTGTTTCTCTCTAGTTCTTGTATGGCTATCAAAAATAACGGCAATATTTCTTACCAATAACCTGCCAATGTCTGTGATTTGGATGTGGTTTGTGGATAAATTCACTAGTCGATCTGCTGCTAAAAGTTGTAATACCTCTAATTCTTCAGAGAAATAAGCATCAAAATTGATGTGATATTTAGCTTCAATTTCTGGTTTATGCAGCTGAAAGTGAGACATGATGCACATGATCGTATCTCGTCTGATCATGTCATCCTGGGTGAGTTTGATACCTTTACTAGTTGGTAAAACATCTGCGTCAATTGCTTGGTAATAATCCTTTAATTGTTTATGGTTTTGAGCATAGGCGTCTTCGAGCATACTAATGGATGTCGCACCAAAACCAAACATTTCTGTTTCCGCATGGGTAGTATAGCCTTGGAAGTTACGCTTGAGACTACCATTACCTTGGGCGATCGCTAATTCATCGTTAGATTTGGCAAAGTGATCCATACCAATGAAGAGATATTCGTTATTCGTCAGTTCTTCAATGGTCATTTTCAGAATTTCTAACTTTTCCTGGGGTAGGGGTAACGCCGCTTCAGGAATGTTTTTTTGTGCGGGCTTCACCCAAGGTATATAAGCAAAGTTAAAGACCACAATCCTATCAGGGTCTAATGCAATGGTCTTTTTCACCGTCTCCCGAAAAGTTTGTTGGGTTTGATGAGGTAAACCATAAATGAGGTCTACATTCACACTTTCAAACTGGGCTTCTTTAATCCAGCCCATGACATCAAACAGCATAGCTTCCGGTTGCACCCGGTTGACTGCTATTTGCACTTCGGGGTTAAAATCCTGGATACCAAAGCTAATACGGTTAAAGCCAATCTGGCGGAGAAATAAAATATAGTCTCTATCGATATAGCGGGGATTAATTTCAATCGAGATTTCTGCTTGTGGATCGATGGTGAAGTGTTGTCTGATATGTTTCCACAAGAATTCTACTTGCTCAATTTCCAAGTAGTTAGGAGTACCACCACCCCAATGAATTTGCAACACCTTTCTCTCTGTATCGATGAAGGCGGCGGTGTTTTCAATTTCTCGCACCAAATACTCTAAGTAAGGTTTGGCAATATTCTTGTTGCTGGAAATTACTGTATTACAGCCGCAGAAATAACAAGCACTCTGGCAAAATGGGATGTGAAAGTACAAAGAAAGGGGTGTTTGGCGTTGATTAGAAGCTGCGATCGCCTTTTTAAAATCAGTGTCAGTGAATGCTGCACTTAACTCTGTAGCAGGTGGGTAACTAGTGTATCTAGGCGCGGGATGATCATACTTTTTGATCATATCCAGATCAAACTTCACACCAGGTAAGAGAAAAACCATCAAATCCTCCGATATACTGCAACTAAGCCGCCTAATGATTAGTTATGCGGGGATGTGGAAAAGGTATACGAAAAAAAATCTGACACTTGCGTAAGTCCTATAAAGAAATCAGATGCTAAGTAAGTCAGTGGGAAAAATACAACTAAGTTAAGAAAGGTAAACAAAGCTATATCTCAAGTTTTCCGCTCCCTGAGCTATCCGCATGAAATTACTGAGATGTAGCGATTTCAGTACTACCGGAATTAGGAGAAATAGTCAGCTGATTAAACAAAGCCTCACCGATCGCTTTGATTAAACTTCCTTCTAATTCTTGAAGCATATGCATATTTAACCCAAAGGCATGATTAGCTTCAGCAACAATCCTTTCTGTTGTTATATCATCAATGGGTAAAGCATTTAATGCCTGTCGATACTGATCTTTAAATTCCCTTTTGTCAGGAATTTGCTCAAAATTATAAAAAGATGTGCCTTCATACTCTGATAGCTTCAGCGCTGACTGGGCAATTTTTTGTAACATTTGACCACCGGAGAGGTCGCCCATGTAGCGGGTGTAAGCATGACCCAGTAACAAAATAGGTTCCTTTGTTGATAGTTCCTGAATACGTGCAATGTATGTTTGGGTGGCGGTTGAAGGTGTAAGTTGCGATCGCCATTCCTGTCCATAGTAAAATACCATGTCTTTTTCTAGAGCCGCTTGACGATTTAGTTGTGGGAAATAAACAGCACCCAATACAGGATGGTTGACGTAACTCGCTAAGGCTGTTTCTAGTTCACTGTAGATAAAATACAAATTACTTAAAAACTGGGCGAAGCAGTCTTTATTAACCACCCCTTGGAGAAAACATTTCATGAATCCCACATTTTCTGCGGCGGTGTGAGCTTTTTGGGTTCCAGAACGGAGTTTAACGGCTAGATTGCTACTCATTTTTGCTTCCTTCTTGTTGCGGCGTCAGAGTTTCGAGTCAATCCAGAATTCAGGATGATCATGGGTAAACAGATTTGTAGTCAGCACTTGAGTGCTCACAAACCAAGGACGGATTTGCATCATTCACTCCAGCAAATCCCAGCCATTTCTATTTGCTCCCAAAATCATTTAACTATTAATATTTTTATAACTATAAAGCTATTTATATTTCTTTAGATTGTTCTGGAGAATAGAAGAGCTAGAAGAGTACAGCGTTAGTAATATTTGGTGACATCCCTAAAGATTGTGGATGCCTCGCCCCTACAATATATTGCAAGACTTGACGAGAGAAACTGTTTATTGGTGTCTCTCAATGAGCTTTTCCTGCATAAATCCACATTGGCTCAGTATTACTAGCACGCTGAAAACCACACTTCTTGTAGAAATTGAAGGCTTTGGTTTCTGCAAGCAAGATTTGCTGATGGAAGTCTGCGTAGCGAGATGTGAGCATCTGAATGATAGTTCGGCCGATACCTTGCCTTTGATACTCTGGTAAGACTAGCAAATGAGGATAGTAAACGACTAGAAACCCGTCAGATATAGCGTTACCTAGTCCTACTAGCTTGTTTTCATCCCAGGCTGTAATTAGGGAGTGAGAGTTCATTAAGGCTTGGTAGAGGAGGTCTGGTTTTTCTGCTGATGACCAGTGATTGGCTTTATAAAGAGTAAGGATAGAGTTTTGCTCAATGTCCCGTGTGTCTTTAAATTGGATTTTTGCTTGATTTGTGGTCATTATTTAGTTGTGCTCAGAGATGGGGGTGTGATTTTCCGCAGTAAACTGCTGTTCTATTTGCAGATATTGAGGCACACCGATGAGTTGTTGAAAATTTTGAAAGTTAACTAAGTTGGGGAAATTAGCTGTAGTTCCTTGTTCCTTTAAATGGCGGAAACAAGCGCTCATGATTTGAGTGACAGCTAGTAAGGAAGTCAGAGGGAAAAAGACTATTTTGAAACCCAATTGCTGTAACTCAGTCGTGGAGACTTCTGGCGTTTTACCACCTTCTACAATATTGGCTACTAGTGGTACATCTGGGAAAGCAGAGGCGATCGCTTTTAATTCTGCAACCGACTGGGGAGCTTCCACAAATAATACATCAGCACCAGCAGCAATGTAAGCTCGACCACGGGCGATCGCTTCCTCTAAACCTAAAGGCGCACGGGCATCAGTGCGGGCGATGATTACTAAATTACTATCACCACGGGCTGCGACTGCGGCGCGGATTTTAAGAGCGTGTTCCGCCAAGGGAATTACTCGCTTACCCTCAAAATGACCGCACTTTTTCGGCCATTCCTGATCTTCTAACAACACCCCAGCCAATCCCAACTGCACAGCATCCTTAATCGTGCGAATCACATTTAAGGCGTTACCGTAGCCAGTATCTAAATCAGCAATCAAAGGAATATTAATTGCTTGCGCGATTCGCCCCACACTGTAGAGCATTTCTGTGGCGGTGATTAAACCATAATCTGGTACGCCTAAAGTCGAAGCAGCAATGCCAAAACCACTAGTAGCCGCGACTGCAAAACCTGCCTGTTCTGCAAGCTTGGCGCCCAGACAGTCGTAAACACCGGGAATCACGATAATTTCAGGATGCGTCAGTAACTGTCGCAGTTTTTCTCCAGCAGACATAAAGCAATATGTAAAAGCAAAATAACCCTATTTGAGGATACAGCGAGTATGCTCACCTTGAATCGTATGCGATCAACTAAAATTTCACCAATTTTGATCAACACCCTAAATTTGTTGTTCAAAAAACCGAAATACTCTCAGATGCATTTGAAGTTGAGATTAATCAGACTTAAAAAGCTATCATGAACAACTCATATCAGAAACAAAAGTCATCATTGGCGATCGCTTTGGCTACAGCTTGCGGTGCAGCCTCCCTACTGGCTGGAACATTGGGAGCATCTTCAGCCCAAGCTTCAGAATTAATAGCCAGTGCATCTGTGTGCCCTAAGTATGCCGGTGGAGGACAGTTAGAAGCTTATATTGAAACTCGTAATTTTTCTATTCATCTTTGCCGGAGACGGGGACAGCTTTTTTACACAGGAGTTTCCAAGAAAGATGGTAAAGGTATCCGTTCCCTTCGGGCTTATACAGAAGAGGGTACAGGATATGTAGTTACAAATGGACAATATGAATATATTGTTAATGGTGCCAGCTTAGATATTCTCAGAAATGGCAAAGTTTTACAATCTGAACCTGTGATTAGATATGTAAGCGGTTATTGAGATTAATTACTATTTTTTACGGGGTTGTGTAAGTAGGTAGGCATAAATAAACCCAACTATGTAAAAAAAATAAATGAGGCTAAAACCCTCTTTCCTCCTGCCTTATCCCAACGATGAATTCTCTATAAAAGTAGCCGACGACCCAAAATACTTAACTTTTCTACATCGACAGCCACGGGTAGAACCTTTATAAATATGACAGTCAACTTTGTGATGCATTGCATCAATTCAGAATTGTCAGGCAGAGATACCCGTGCAAAAACTTACTTCATCCTATGAATATCAAGTTGGCGGACGCCTACCCATTCATGCACCCAGTTATGTAATCAGGCGTGCTGATGATGAACTCTACAATGCTTTAAGGGCAGGTGAGTTTTGTTACGTTCTTAACTGTCGTCAGATGGGCAAATCTAGCTTACGGGTGCAGGTGGCTAAACAACTGCAAGAAGATGGCATTGCTTGCACGACAGTTGACCTGTCAGGAATTGGCAACAGCAACATCACAGCCGACCAGTGGTATGCAGACATTATTATGCGGCTGGTAAGGAGTTTTCGACTCTCTACTCAAATTGATGTCCGCAATTGGTTAGCCCAAAGACAAGATTTTTCGCCTGTAGGTCGCTTGGGTGAATTATTACAATCTGTTTTGCCTGAATTGATCAAGCAGCCGATTGTGATTTTCTTTGATGAAATCGATAGCACCATCAGCTTACCATTTAATACTGATGACTTTTTTGCCCTGATTCGTTCTTGTCACGAACACAAGCGCTTTACTTTTGCGCTACTGGGAGTAGCAACACCTTCAGATTTAATTACAGATAAAACCAGGACACCTTTTAACATTGGCAAGGCAATCGAGTTAAATGGGTTCAATCTTACGGAAGTTAAACCATTAGAAGCAGGATTGGCAAATAAAGTTGATCATCCCCAAGAGACACTGAAGGAAATACTTGCTTGGACAGGAGGTCAACCATTTCTCACTCAGAAACTCTGTCAATTAGTTGTAAAGCATTGGGATAGGGGGACAGGACAACAACTCAGTTTTTCTAGCATGGAATCGCCCTTTCTGAAGAAACTAATGCACGAGATATTGACTCCGTGTGAGGCGATCGCTGACCAAGTATCTGCTATAGTGCGATCGCATATCATCGATAACTGGGCTTCCCTAGATGAACCACCCCATTTAAGAACCATCCGCGACAGATTACTTTGCCACGAACAACGAGCCAGCAGACTATTGGGACTATATCTACAAATATTACAGAATGGTGGTGTCTCAGCCGATGATTCGCCAGAGAAAATCGAATTGCTGCTATCGGGATTAGTTGTTAAAAAACAAGGTAGCTTACAAGTTTACAATCGCATCTATCAAGAAGTTTTTAATCTAGAGTGGGTAGAAAAGCAATTAAAAAAGTTACGTCCCTACGCAGACTTGATTAATGCGTGGGTGGCCTCAAATTATCAAGATGAAACCCATCTCCTACGAGGACAAGGCCTCAAGGATGCTCAAACTTGGGCAAAGGGCAAGAGTTTGAGTAACATGGATTATCGGTTTTTAGCCGCTAGTGAGGAACTAGAAAAACGCGGGGTACAAAGTGCCCTGTTGGCATCGGAACAAGCCAATCAAATCCTCCTCAATGCCGAACAGCAAGCAAAACGAACGATTTGGCGGGGAATGCTAGGATTATCTGCGCTGTCTCTAGTTACTGTCACCCTGTTGGGATTGTCAAGTTTACTAACATGGCAAACCGTGCAACAAAAGCGACAAGTAAGCTGGGGCGAGATTAAAGCCTTAACTCTCTCATCAGAAAATGCTTTTGAGTCTCATGATAACTTTGATGCTTTGCTCGAAAGTCTGAAAGCTGGTATCAAGTTAAACCAGATTGGTTGGAAAAACGCAGATACAGAATTACAGGTGCAGGTAGAAAAGAATTTACGCCAATCTCTATATTGGGTACGCGAACACAACCGTTTGCTGGGTCATAGTGATGTTGTTACACGGGCGAAATTCAGTCCTGATGGACAAAAGCTCGCCAGCGCCAGTTGGGATAAAACCGTGAAAATTTGGCAACGTGACGGTAAGCTACTGCATACTTTGCGTGGTCATGCTGACGCAGTCTGGAGTGTGAATTTTAGCCCCGATGGTAAGCTGTTGGTCAGTGCCAGTCGAGATAAAACCGTGAAAGTCTGGCGTGTGGAGGATGGTCAAGAAATTGCCACTTTAAATCATCAGGATTGGGTAGCCTGTGTTGGATTCAGCCCCGATAGCAAAGCGATCGCCTCAATGGAATGGAATGGGACAATGAGATTGTGGAACCTCCAAGGGCAGGAGTTAAAATCTTTCCGTACCCATAATGCCCCAACTGTTGCCATCCATTTCAGCCCCAATAGCAAAATGATTGCTACCGCCAGTCGGGATGGTACGGCGAAGGTTTGGTCTTTAGATGGCAAAGAATTGTTGAGCTTGGGAGGGCATCACAATTGGGTAATGTATGTTAATTTCAGCCGGGATGGCAAAAACCTGGTGACGACGAGTCGAGACAAGACCGCAAAAATTTGGGATTTAAGCGGTAAAGAACTGGCGACACTACATGGTCATAATGATACTGTTGCGAGTGCAGTATTCAGCCGGGACGGTCAGACCATCGCCACAGCCAGCTGGGATAAAACCGTGCGACTATGGAACCGCAAAGGTAAGGAATTGCAAATTTTTCAAGGACATATTAACGCTGTCTGGGGCGTGAATCTCAGTCAAGATGGACAAATCCTAGCCAGCAGTGGCGAAGATGGAACTGTGAGATTGTGGAATCTGAATAATGGGGAAGCAGGAAAATTCCAATCCCTAGTTTTCAATCTTGGTGAAGCTGCGGCTGGAAGTGTCAGTTTTAGTCCTGATGGTAAAACTTTTGGTACAACTGGCCGTTACACAATGGCGAAACTATGGAACCGCCAAGGACAGGAACTGGTGACACTCAATGGTCATAGTGATACTCTTAGAAGTCTCCAGTTCAGCCCTGATGGACAGATTATCGCTACCGCCAGTCGAGATAAAACCGTCAAACTGTGGAATTTATCTGGAAAAGAAATAGCGACTTTACGGGGACATCAAGCAGATGTCAGAAGTGCGAGTTTTAGCCCCAACGGTAAAACCATTGCTAGTGCAAGCTGGGATACAACAGTTAAACTGTGGAATTTGGATGGCCAGGAATTCTTAACTTTGCCTGGACATCAAGCTGGTGTCAGAAGCGTAAGTTTCAGTCCAGATGGACAAATTATCGCTACCGCCAGTGAAGATGGAACCGCTAAACTTTGGAATCTCCAGGGACAAGAACTGGTGACTATCAAAGGACATTTGGCTGGGATACAAGCTGTAAGTTTCAGTCCAGATAGTCAGATTATCGCCACAGCTAGTAAAGATAAAACCGTGAAACTCTGGAACCGAGAGGGTAAAGAACTCTTAACTCTGCGGGGACATGGAAGTGAGGTGAATGCAGTGAGTTTTAGCCCCAATGGAGAAATTATTGCTACAGCGAGTGAAGACATGACAGTCAAGCTTTGGAACCGTAAAGGAGAAGTGATGCAAACCCTTGCAGGGCTGGATGCTGGGGTTAAAAGCGTGAGTTTCAGCCAGGATGGTCAGGTTTTGGCTTCTTCCGATTCCCTGGGTAAAGTCACTCTCTGGAATTTAGATTTTGATTCCAGTCCTAAGAAATTATTGGCACAGGCTTGTAATTGCGTCAGGGATTATTTGCTCAATAGCGCAGATGTTAAGGAGAATGAAAGGGGTTTATGCAATGGGGTTGGGATGCGCGATCGTTAAGGAATATGCTTAAATCTTGACTTTGGAGTTTAGTGGTTGTTATTGCTCGTGATAGATATTGAGATCGTCTACGCAGTTACTGTAGTTACAAGCATCCATTTATACTTTTGGATCACTGAGGCGACTGGTTGTTCATCTTCTGGTATCCAAACTCGACGCAGGATGGGATGAAGTCCGAGACGATAGCGAAGCAACAGTTCCTCCGTACTCATCTGGTTCACGATCGCAATCCTTTTAGGCATCAGACTTAGATCTATGCACTGCTACTGTTCCACTCTTGTTATAAGTATTCATCCGAACTTGGTATAATTACTGAATAGGTAAATATAAAATCTGGTTAAAATATTGACTTAGGCTATCTTTGTCAAAACTAGAATTATGAATCTAGAAGTATATGCGCCACCATCAACTTCCCTGAGAAACCGCGACTGGAAAGCGTTGCTAGAACTGTTTGACAGGGAAGATGTGGATGAAATTGAAGCTGACGTTCAGGATAGTCTACGGTTGCTCCCACCGGAACCCTGTTGGGAAGACGATCCCTTTGATTTCTTGCGTGAGTATCTTTGAATTGGGGCATGGGGCTTTGTTAACAGCGATCGCATGGTAAGAATTATTTAAGCATAAGCGTGATTTGTAATTAAGTAGCGATCGCCTTTACGCGAGACTAGAAGTCCCTATTCCCGATTTCTATTGAGACGACTGAGGAAAGCACGTAAGCGATCGCTTTTTGGATGTGTGAGAACTTCCTGGGCTGCACCTTGTTCTGCTACCAAGCCTTGATCCATAAATATCACCCGATGGGCAACTTCTCTAGCAAATTGCATTTCATGGGTAACAACTACCATCGTCATCCCTTCTACGGCTAATTGTTGCATGACTTGCAAAACTTCCCCCACCAGTTCCGGATCTAAGGCGCTGGTGGGTTCATCAAATAGCATAATCTGAGGATTCATACATAAACTGCGGGCGATCGCTACACGCTGTTTTTGTCCCCCAGAGAGTTGCTCAGGATAAGCCGATGCTTTATCAAAAAGACCGACTTTTTCGAGATATAATCCCGCTAGCTGGGCGCTTTCTTTCACCGTTTTACCTAAAACTTTACGCGGTGCAAGTGTCAGATTTTCTAGTACGCTGAGATGGGGAAACAAGTTAAACTGCTGGAAAACCATACCCACTTGTATCCGCAGTTGCCGCAGTTGGTTATAGTTATTCACAGTTCTAGATAAATCAATACCGTTAACTATCAAGCGTCCACTGTTAATAGTTTCTAAGCGATTGCAGCAGCGTAATAGGGTACTTTTACCACAGCCAGAAGCACCAATGATGGCAATGACTTCTCCCCGATTAATTTCGCCAGTAATTCCTTTGAGAACTTTCAGGGAACCGAAGCTTTTTTCGATACTTTCAAAAATAATCGCGGGGGTAGAATCGTTCATTAGCTGCGTCAAATGGTTTATTGTAGTTTAACTAACCGCAGAGGTCGCAGAGAGAAGAAATTACCTTAAAAGTCTCGTAATCCTCCTATTCTCTTCCTTTGCGCCTCCACGCCTCTGCGTGAGATAAAAAAGATTAATACTAAAGTGTCTAAATAAACATGACTCAATTTGCTTTTATGCGCTGGTGTTTGGTAGTTAGCTTGAGTTTATTACTCGTTAGCTGTGGTGTAAATCCTAGTGCAGGAAAGACTCTGCGGGTGGCGACTGAACCGGCGTTTCCACCTTTTGAGTTTCAAGGAACTGGTGGGGAATTGCAGGGTTTCTCGATTGATTTGATGAATGCAATCGCTAATGCTGCCAACTTTCAAGTAAACTTTCTGAGTTTGCCGTTTGATGGCATTATCCCCGCTTTACAAGGCAAAACGGTAGATGCGGCGATTAGCTCGATGACGATTACAGAAGAGAGGGCAAAAACTATTGCTTTTTCTCGTCCTTATTTTAAAGCGGGGTTGGCGATCGCTATTCATGCGGACAATCAAAATATCACTGGTTTTGACAGTCTTCAGAATAAAAAAATTGCGGTGCAAATTGGCACAACTGGGGCAAAGAAAGCTCAGGGTATTCCTGGGGTGCAAATTCGTAGTTTTGATTCAGCACCTCTAGCGCTGCAAGAATTACTAAATAGAAATGTGGATGCAGTGATTAATGATGCACCAGTGACTTTATATGCTATTAATACAGGCAATTTGCAGGGAATTAAAGTAGTCGAACAATTGCTGACAGAGGAATATTATGGCATTGCTACCGCTCAAAATTCTCCAAATTTGCCACTGATTAACCAAGGTTTGACAAAGGTGTTGAACAATGGCATTTATAACCAGATTTATCAAAAATGGTTTAAAGCAACCCCACCCCAATTACCAGCAAAATTAGCCATTGGGAATCAGAACGGTGCAGGTACATCAGGAATATTTAATTCTATAAGCATCATTTTGCAGGCATTCCCCACCCTATTATGGGGAGCATTGGTAACATTGCAACTGACAGTACTTTCTGTAGTACTGGGTTTAGTTGGGGGTTCTTTGATTGGCATTATTCGCCTTTCTCATATTGCATCTGTGCGTTGGATAGCTAGGGCGTATGTCGATTTTTTCCGAGGAACACCTTTGCTAGTACAGATTTTTATGATTTACTTTGGATTACCAGCAGTTGCTCAAGAATTGGGTTTTAATTTTAACTTGGATCGTCTCGTAGCTGGTGTAATTGCTTTAAGTTTAAATAGCGCTGCTTACATTGCTGAAATTGTGCGTGCAGGAATCCAATCAATTGAAATTGGACAAGCAGAAGCTTCACAATCACTCGGTTTAAGTCCCGTGCAAACCATGCGTTATGTAATTTTCCCCCAAGCCTTTCGCCGGATGATTCCACCTTTGGGGAATGAGTTTATTAGTTTGTTGAAAGATACTAGCTTGGTTTCGGTGATTGGGTTTGAGGAATTATTACGAAAAGGACAGCTAATAGTCGCTGATAACTATCGCGCCTTTGAAATTTACGCAGGTGTAGCGGTAGTTTATTTATGTTTGACACTGCTTTCTTCACAGGCGTTTAGCAAGTTAGAAGCATGGATGAATCCAGTACAGCGACAGAAGAAATATGATCGGGAGTTAAAATAGGTTCTATGCGGGGCATATGAATGAGTTTGTACCTTAATCAAGCAAATAATCTATGACAATTCTCAACGCGCGTAATTTATCCCTGGGGGAAGTTCAGCGTCTGTTTAGCTTTCAGGAACAGTACCGTGACTCCTTTTCTCCTCTGTTATCTCTAGAACCTCTGCTTGAACTCGAACAACAAGAACTTCAGCAAATTAGAAATGACTTTCGACGCTACCTAACAGCAGGTAAAGTTTCTGAAGGGCAGGTAAAATTCCTAGCAGTTGCACCTTTATTAAGATTAGCTGGTTTTTATCGCTATCCTATCGAGATTGTTTTAGAAGAAAATATTGCGGATATTGAGGTTGAAGATGAAGATATTAAAATTAAAGGTAGATTTGATATTCTAGCTATCAGTAAAGCTAACCACACAAAACCTCAAACATATTTTTGGGTATTGTTAATTGAATCTGAAAATTGCCAAGTTGATATATCAACAGGTTTACCTCAGCTACTCACTTATGCTTATAAAACTTTAGGTAATCAAAAGTCAGTTTGGGGATTAACAACTAATGGTAGAAGTTATCAGTTTGTCTATATCGAACAAGGAAATCTGCCTATTTATTACCTATTACCAGAATTAAATTTAATGGAAAAAGAGCGTTCAAGTCTGTTGCTACAAGTTTTAAAAGCAATTTATCAATTAGCTTTGTGATTTAAGGCATTTGTCATGCATTATTTGAGTAGCGATCGCCCTACCCACACAGTCTGGTTTGCATGGGGCGAGCGATCAGTTGGAGTCTAAATCTCTACTTAGTCTCTAATCCAGCATTAAAGTTTTGTCTCACCTCGCTACTACTGAGAGCTTCGTTGTAAATTGCGACCAAGTGAATATCGCCTAACCAGGCACGGTTCTGATTGCTAAACTCGTTGCATAAACCTAGTTTGAAGTCGTCATCTCAAACAGCGATCTCCCGCAAATGTTAAATTCAGGGCAGGGTCAATGCCTGAGACATCAGTGACTGTGTTACCACCGTTTTCTTTGAAGGTATAGAGCAGCACTAAGTTATTAGCAATTCTGGGGGGGGGGTGATTTGACAGCGATCGCTATTTCAAATGTGTAATAGGCGAGTAAATTTTTCTGTTCACCCATTAACCGTCGGAACAGATTATCTTGGATTTGTTCTTCAGTCCGGGTTGTTTTCCAAATCCGCAGTTCTTCTAGTTAGCCCTGGAAGAATTGTGCTTGAGCATTCGTTGTTTGCAGGACACCTAGAGTAAATTGGGCTTTGCTAGTTTTCCAGGCGTTGTATAAATGCAACGCTAGGACTTTCTCTAGAAAAACTCAGCGTTCCTTTGCGTTTAAAAACAAACCCATTTTATGCAAAGCAATACCAAGAGTTAGCACCATAGCTTTTGCTAAGAAAAGTTACGGAATTTTAATTTTTACAGTGTTTCTGTGGATATACAATACAGCCACTGATATCGTTAATAGAATCCTTAGGAGAAAGGGATTTTGTATAAAATGAACAATTCAAAACTGCCAGAACAATTTGGAAAATCCATAGTAATGGGTGCTTTTATAATGTTGACCAGTGCTGGCATCATCGCCATTATGAGCGTGTTCTAACTTAAAAACTGCAAATTTTAGTAAAAAGCTTTACTCAACCCCTCTTGTTTATGAGAGGGGTTTTTACATTGCGTAATTTTAGGTAAATTTTGGTAACAATGACTGCTACGTCTCTAAATTGATCTGACTTGCTCCTGCTCAACAAGTTGTTTAGCAGGTCGATCTTGATGAGAAAAATTGCGTAACGATAACATCATCGAATTCATGCGATCAGCTTGTGCTTTCATAGCAGACATGATTTTAGGTAAGTTTTCTGTGAGATATTCCAAATCAATTACTTCTGCTTGACGCCTAATTTCAATGTTTGGATAAGGATAGTGCGACTGATAGAGGCGTAAAAGCTCCAATAGTTCTTGTGTGTAGTCACTGGTGTAGGACAAATTACGGTAGATGAAGTTAACGGGATTTTTCATTTCTTGGGCTACACCCAACGCCCATAACTTTAAGCTGGAGGTTTTTTCAGTTTTGAGCAATTGTGCTTGTGCTTGTTGGATGCGATCGAGAGTTTGCAATAGTTGTTGAACTTGTCTCGTTGCCGCAGATTCCGCAGCACAACTATTTTCATATAATTGTGCATGGTGAATGGCTTGCATGGCCTCATCTGCCAAATGCAACAACAAATCAATTTCTGCATCCTGCCAATTTCTGGGAGCATCACACTGATGAGCAATGATCAACCCCCATAATTGCGTACCCATTTTGATAGGAACGATTAAATTAGCTTGGATTTGCAGACTCTGCAAAAACTCTCGATGACAAGGACTCAAATCTGCGGATGCTGTATTATTAATGGCTCTGACTCTTCCTTGCAAGTAAAGACGAGCATATTCATCGGGAAAACATGCCGATGGTGTACTCATCCCTAAAATAGAGCGTAATTTGGCGTCTACATCTTCAGCAATTACCTCACCGGCTGACGGCTCACTAGGTATCTTGTAAATCAAGACGCGGTCAGTTTTTAGTAGTTTTCGCACTTCTTGGACAATTGTTTGCAGAGTTATTTTGTAGTCCAAACTGCTACGTATTTGGTCTGAAACTTGCTGTACTAACTGACTCAAATCTAAAACATGTTGCAAGGCTGTACGTTCTTGTACCAAACTTTCCAGGTTGGTATTTAATACTTCTAACTGTTGGGATATTTGCTGCTGCTGAATTGCCATTGCAAATTGATTGGCTAAGGCGCGTCCCATTGCGATTTCTTCAGGCTTCCAAGCTGGTGCTTGTTGCTTTCTTTGTTCTAGCCAAGCTGCAAACGAAATTTGGGGTAGCCGTTGGCGCTCATTAGGATCGCGTTGTCCTGCCCACAGGATTTCGGTATCAAATGCAGTACGAAAAATTGTGAAAATACCGATAAATTTTTGGCGATAAATTAGAGGAATTGCTAGCATTCCTCTAATTTTTGTTGATTGAAAGATAGGAGTTAAACCTTGCCAATACGGTTCTTGGTAGAGGTCATGAATTGCCCAAATATTACCCTGCTTACACTCAATCATCCAATCTTGCCACAGGGGATGCTGTTCAATGACGGTGTGTTCTAATTCATTTGTCAGTGTTGGCTGTTCGCCCCAGGTGTATACTTGTGCATTTTGCTCAATGTAAAGTCTGCCACCTACTCCATTAAAGGCTGTAATGCTTGCTTCTATGGCGGGCTGCAATTGAATTGTCGGTAGTGAATGCAACAGGGTGGTAACTCTGCTAATAATAGCTTGTCGTTGTTGCTCGGCACGGGTTTGGGTGAGTAGGTGACTTTGAGCGATCGCAATTGCTAGTTGATCAGCAACTTGCTGCACTATTTGCAGTTCTCGTTGCAAATCTGTTCGTGGTTCACTGTGGTGGGATACCAATAATCCCCAAAGTCTGGGTTTTGCTGATTGCTCTGTAGGATCATGGTGTAAGAGTGGCACCACAAGCGAGGACTGCACACCCATTGCTGTTAAGTATTGAAGATGACAAGGGTCTACTGCTCGGTAGTAAAGATTTTCGATGTTGAGGGATTTGCCAGTTTCGGGACTTGCTAGCGGCGATAGCCCAATCCGCCCACTAGCCACATTCACAATTGAGCGCTGTCTTGCCCACAAAAACATCTCTCTAGCTTCTTGAGGAATATCATCGGCGGGGAAGTGCAGCCCCAATAAAGAGGGTAGACGCTGCTGTTGTATAGATTCGGCAATGACTTCACCACTACCATCAGCGTCAAACCGATACACCATTACTCTGTCTGTACCTAAAAATGCCCGAATTTCGGCAACAGTAGCTGTTAGTATCTCTGGGAGTTCTAGCGATCGCCTAATTTGGTTTGACATCCAAAGTAGTAAACCCTCTTCGCCAATTCCTCGTGCCGCCCCATTGGGGTTGTCAGTAAATTCCATTCTGTATGTATACGCATATCTAAAGTATAAAAAGGTAGATGCAATTCAAAAAAATAACTGGTAAAGGTCGCTAATTGCTGTCATTACAACTAGCTACCATAACTATTTATTTGCATATTTTTGCACATTATAAAAGCGTAAGCTCAGTATTATTAGCATTAGTTAATCAAAAAAATATGCCGCTATTACGCTTTGAGACACTCATTAACCTAGCATAGCGGCATCAAATTTAGTATGTAATAGTTTGCAGGGAGCTTCGCTAACGCTTGGTAATAAACTTGCTTATTTGTTAGTACTACAAGCGGATATTTCCATAGATTGGCAATGGAGAATTGATGATTTTGTGTATCCATTCTCCATTCCCTATTCCCTAATTCGCTATTTGATCTCAAGCAATTCCACATCAAATATGAGAGTCGCATTAGGTGGAATCACGCCACCAGCACCGCGAGCACCATAACCTAATTCTGGGGGAATAATTAATTGACGGCGATCGCCGATTTTCATGGTGCTCAGTCCTTCATCCCAGCCTTTGATCACTTGTCCAACGCCGATTTTAAAGCTGAAGGGACTTTTGCGATCGCGTGAGCTATCAAATTTCGTACCATCTTCTAGTGTGCCGGTGTAATGAACTACAACCGTTTGTCCAGTTTGAGGAGTCGCCCCAGTCCCCTCTGCTAACTCGATGTACTTCAATCCAGAGGGAGTGGTGACAACTTTGGCTTCAGACATAGTATTATTCGCAATTAAGGTATTGTTTTCAATGGTGGTAGTGGGCGCTGGTGTAGTTTGGGTCAAATTAGCAGCAATGGCAGAGTCCTGTTTACTGCCAATTTGCGCTAACACTAAAACCACAACACACGTCAGCATGAGCCCCACACTGAGTAAAATCGCTTTCAAAATCAGTCCTCCCTATTTAAGTAGTCTGACTATTAGGATGAATAACAGGACACATTTGATCCGTTATGCCTTCAAATCACATACGCGTTTCTGCCAGGAGAAGATAATCAAGATTCCAGAGTCAAGAGTTCCTCTTAACTTTTACAACTTGACTGCCCTGGTAAAAAAATATGCAATTGAAAGCGCATTAGCATAGTTTAAAACACAACGGATATCCTAACGCCAAAGCTTATTTTCTAAATCGCGGACTTGACGCTCTAAACGGTCAATTCTACCCCGTAATTCGTCCACCTCAGACTGACGTGCAACCCCCAAATCTTGCATCATATTTCGCATTTGGCGTTGCATTTGGGCATCCCAGTTACCCTGCTCTGACCGCAATTGCTCTACAATATCATCCATCACTGCTTTGGCTTGGTCGGGATTGAGCTTACCATCTTTCACCAATTCATCGCCCACTTGTCGCAGTTTATCCGCTACCAAAGATGTAGTACCAATACCAAGCATCAATAATTGCTGCATCCAATTGTTGCTATCCATACTCCCTTCCTCTTACTTGTTTCAAACCAGCCGACCACTCCTGAGTGTACGCAATCAAGCTATGCTGGAAGCGTAGTTATTCTAGCCTACAACTCTATTTTGACAAATTCGCAAACTCAACAGAGGGTAAGAATTTGGTTATAGAACTGCTGAGGTTTAAAGTCGCAGCCGAACTGCGGGAGAGTTATATCCAAAAAGATGCGGAAATTTGGACTATAGCCCTAGCCAAGTATCCTGGATTTTTGGGTAAAGAAGTGTGGATCAATCCCCACGACGCTACAGAAGTGATGATGATCATTCGTTGGGCTACACGAGAACAGTGGCTAGCCATACCCCAAGCTGAGTTAAAGGCTATTGAAGACAAATTTGCTCAAGCATTGGGAAATAGTTATGAGTTACTGGAGTCATCAGAGTATCAAGTACGGAAATTTCCCAATTTGTAGGTGAGGAGAAGTTGCTTCTCAATTAGCCGTGAAATAAATTTCCGGTTCAAAGCTACTACCCATTGAAATGGGTTGAAATGCTTATGTAATAGAGATTTTAATCCGTATGCTCACCATCATTGGCTGTGGAAATCTGAATCGTAATGACGATGCTGTAGGTGTCATCATTGCCCAACGCTTACAACAATATCTAGCTGAACATCCCCATCCCCATGTGCAAGTTTATGACTGTGGTACTGCTGGGATGGAGGTAATGTTTCAAGCTAGAGGTAGTAAACAATTAGTCATTATTGATGCTAGTTCAACTGGTTCTGAACCTGGGGCTGTGTTTAAAGTCCCTGGAAAAGAACTAGAAGCTTTACCAGAACCCAGTTATAACTTACATGATTTTCGTTGGGATCATGCTTTAGCTGCGGGAAGAAAAATTTTTCAGGATGATTTTCCTCAAGACGTGACAGTTTATTTAATTGAAGCAGCAAATTTAGATTTGGGATTAGATTTAAGTCCTGCTGTCCAACATTCTGCCGATTTCGTTTTTGAGGAAGTAACCATACTCATTCAAAACACCTTGGTAACTGATAATTGAATATCAAGCCCAATCCCGATAAACTGATAGTTCATCTACTCTCATTTCAAAGGGTATCCCCTGTCCTTCTGGGGGACAAACACGGATTTTGGCATTGCTAACGATTTGACCTAGTAATCCTGCCATTGGTACAATCTTTTGCAAGATACGCCAGTTAGTAACTTGATCAGGGCATTCAATCACTAAGATCATCACACTGGCATGAGTTGTGACATACCAGCGACAATTAGATAAGAGATTTTGAATTGTGCGATCGCACGTTTCATAGAAGTATTTACTAATAGAATACTCTAGCTGCTGACGCAGGATAATATCCGCCGATGTCAGTTGCATAGGGTGTGAATCATCTTCATTGGAGTAAGATTTCTTTCTAGCCATCTCTCTGAGGTTCCTAATGTATATACCAATAGTCATTGTGTAGATTACATCTTGATTAGTTTCTAAAAATTCTTGGGTTTCATCATCATAAAAAGCACCAATACCACTACAATGAATTCCCAAATAATTGCTAATCAGATAAACTCTTTGTCCTAAAAAACCAGCTATTTGCATAGCATTTTGATAATTTATATAGTCGGACACAAAAAATAAAGTTACAGTACCATCTCTGGCGTAGACACGAAGTGGCTTGTCGTGAGACATCGCCTGATTAATGCACAAGTAACCAGTCTTTTCACTAAAATTGCCCGCCTTAATTAGATGCATCCCTTGATATAATCCAGGCAACATCCCCTCTACTCGATGCACAACTGAGTAAATTTCCACTTTTTCAAAGTTCTCTGTTGGTATCGGTTGTTCTAGATGCTGCAAGATATGCAAATAGGTTTCCTGAGAAATCGACTGTTTTTGAAAACGTCTAACTGAACGTCTATACAAAACAGTCTGGAGAAATTTCTCCTTGTCAAAATCAAATTGGAGATGCACTAACTGCTGCTGGCGACTCGGTTGCAAAGCTGTTGTTTGATAGCCTGCTTCAATAAATTGATTGGCTTCAAAATAATCAGTACCACAGACAAAAGGAACTTTCAGTCTTAAGCGTCTAATTGGCTTTGCTTCCTCCTCTCCCGAAATCGCACAAGCAGTAATAAACTCTTTATTCTCAAACCCTAAATCTGCATTGAGAGCGAGTTTATCAAAATCAAAAATTAGTTGAATGTCTCGATTGTGTATGTAAGCTGAGGCTGCGACAGCACCTAAATGATGCCCGCTATCCAACCAGCAGTATCTCATGCTCCTATCTTTGTATTTCCAGCTAGACCTATAATAAACACAACTAATTAAAAAAATGAATCCATTGATACTTTTACCCGGTATAATATAACCCTCTAATCCATCATCAATTAATTCATAGATAAGTGTTAGACAATTATTCTCAACTTCTAGATAGTATATGCTATTTAATATTCCCTGAATCCCACGAATCTGTACATAAACTTCTGTAGGATATAGAGCACATGCTGACGGATTTACTCTTAATTTATAGGAACTATCTTTATATAACTTTTCTAGGGTAACAGCACTGGTTAAGCTGATAAAAGCGTGGATTGGATTATTGAGATTTAATTTCAGCCTTCTATAAAATTTTGGATAAAGTTTAAATAAAGATGGCTGATACTATTTCACTTTAATAATCATACTAATACGTTGGAGAGGGTGCGGAGACCGCACCCCTACGAAAAATCTATGTGTATCAAGATTTCGGTGAATTGGTATGAGTAGGGGCATGCACATAATTGGAATCAAGCTCCACAGATAGGTAAGAATGCTTTGTAGCTGCATGATAACCACCTATGAGGAGAGTAAAAACTGATAGTGGCTGTCAACTGCTAAAATTCAACAGTTAACAGTCACCAACCCAGACTAACCAACCATTACAAATAGAGCACCAATTCAGGAATGTAAAAACTTTATGTCTATCCAGACGACAAAATGTTTCAGCTTTTAGTTACTAATATGCCAGTGTTAGTAAGTCAATAAGCAACTGGATAGATAGGTTTTAAATCACGAAATTGGTGTTCTATACAAAACAAATTTGCTAGACCAATGAACTAACCTACAGGTACATATTCTCGTCCTTCAGAGAATAGCTTTCTGGCAGTTTTTTCTGGTTTTGGCGCACCATAATAACCAGCTTCGGCTTCCAGCTCATCCACTAACTTTTAATTATGAATGATTTATAAAGATCCCCAGATATTCCATAGGTTAAACCTGTAAAAATTATAAAAAAGCAATCTACTTTACAGTTAATTTTTTGGAAATTGGGTTATGAATCCGAGTGAATAATTACAGCATTATTAACATCATGAGTCCTAACTAGAGATTTTGCCATCTCAACCCAAAGCGTGGTTAAGGCGATCTGCCTTATTAGTAGGAGCAAAGGTTGCAGGATTGCTGGGAGTTTTCTTATCTATTCCCTTGGCGGGGGTATTAATTAGCTTATTTGAGATTGAAGAAATGCAGGGAGGGGGTTAACAATTCAAAATTTCTCACCGACTTTCTATAAATCTGTGATTAATCTTGCCTTCCTCAGCATAAATTGTATAGCAGTTTCTTGTCTGGAAATAATATCAGCTTGTGCATCCATACCTGATTGGATACGACATTCGTGACTGCTATTGCCAAATTTTAGACTTTCTGGTTGAATCGTCACTTCAAAATAGCTGGGAGCCGAATTTGCAGAAGTTGGTGTTGTCTCACCAGAATTGTTGTTTTGAGGTGTAATTACATCTGGGGAAATAGCTTTTACAACACCATTAAGAGTCCCGTAATCTGGGTAGGGACAGGCGTTAACTCGCAATTGGACTTTTTGATTGGCTACAACATTTTTAATTTCAGCAGTGGGAATTGCAGCTTTAATTACTAAAGGTGCATCTTGAGGTACAATCTCTGCAATTGGTTCGCTCAGACGCACTACTTGACCAGCATTTCTTAAATTTAGTTTGAGAATAATACCATCACTGGTGGCACGAATGACACTATTTCTGAGTTGACTTTCTATTTGTTGAATTTCCTTGCGAGATTGATTAAGTTGATTTTCCATATCAACTCGGCGCTGAATTAAAGCTTGCCGTTCTTTGCGTAATATGGCAATATTTGCTTCTCCTCTAGCTGTTTCTTGAGCAATCCGGTCTTTAGCTATATTTACTGTTGCTTTTGTCGGATTGACAGCAGCTTTTGCTGAATCAACCTTAGATTTCGCAATTTCAACGGCTTTTTGTTCAGATTCAACTATTGCTTGTGACTGGTCAACAATGAGCTTTTTCTGCTCATATTCCCGCCGACCTACAGCTCCTGTTTGCGAAAGTTGCTCATAGCGATCGCGGTCTAATTTAGCAAAGTTTAAATCAGCATGAGCCTTTTGTAAACCAGCATGAGATTTTTGCAAGTTGGCTTCTGCTGCTTGCAATTCACTTTGAGTGTTAATTTGCCGTTCTTGATATTCTCTCTGATTACGTACTAAATCTGACTCAGCCACAGTAACTGTGCGCTCAATCACTCTTTGTTCAGCCAGAATTTGAGTGTCTAAGCTGTTAACTTGGGCGTCAATTTGCCCTAACTGTAAATTACCCTGTTGGATGTTTCCTAAAACTTGACTTTTTTTAATTTGCAGTTGTTCAGTTTCTAAGAAAGCAATCATATCTCCCTGTTTAACAACTTGATTTTCTTTAACCAAGATGTCTTTAACAGTTCCCTCCATGTTTGGCTGGACTAGGCGGGTATCACCAATAGGACGGACAGTCGCAGACGCTTTCACTGTGACATCATATTTAATCCATGAAGAGAGTCCAATTCCAGCACCAATACTAGCAATCAGAAATATTCCCGCTAAGGATGTCCAACGGCTAACAGGAGGAAGAAATTCATGACTCTGAACAGGGGGAAGAATTTTTTGATTTTGGGTGTAGAGCATAAATACCTGAACATTATCTATTCGTTGGGGAGACGATGGAATTAAGTATTTAAAAAATCCAAATGTTCTCCGGGTTGAGAACGTAATTTAGCCAAAGAGCCGTGAGTTTTTAGCTTTCCTTGGTCTAACATCACAATCCAATCTGCTCGATTAATTACTTTAGGACGGTGAGTAATTAAAATCGTAGTTTTACCTCGACGATGCTGAAACAATCGATCTAAAACTTGCGCTTCACTTACTGGATCAAGACCACTAGTAGATTCATCTAAAATTAGTACTGGTGGCTCTGTAACAATCGCTCTTGCAATTGCCAAGCGTTGACGTTGTCCACCAGAAATATTAGCTCCAAACTCCCCTAAGATAGTTTGATATTTGTCAGGTAGCTTACTAATAAATTCATCTGCATCAGCAATTTGGCAAGCTCTGACAATCTGCTCAAAGCTCACGTATGGTGCTCCTAAACGGAAGTTTTCAACTATGGAACGACTCCAAAAATGAGCATCTTGAGGAACTAAAATTACTTGTTGACGGAGACAATTGAGAGATAAGTCTTCTAAATTGTAAAGTCCGATGCGGATATTGCCAGATTGTAAGGGATATAAACCAGAAATTAACTTAGCTAAGGTACTTTTACCACAACCTGATTTGCCAATGACAGCGACAACTTGACCACCAGGAATAGTTAATGAAAATTCTTCTAATAAATCAACTCGACCAGCATAATGAAAGTTAACTTTGTGGCAAACAATATCACCATCTTCTGAAATTTTAGCAAAAGGTTTTTTGCCATCACCTTGATTTTCTGGTGTCGCATCTATCACCTCTGTCAGGCGCTGCGTGGCAGTTTTAGCACGGGTAAATTCATCGACAAAAGTAATTACAGTAGAAATTAAACCGACAAAGTTATTATTCATCGAATTGAACGCTAGCAACTGACCGATGCTGAGGTTTTCAGATGGATTAATCACCAAATTGCCACCAAACCAAAGCAATGCAATGCTACCAATACCAGAAACTAAAGTAGAAAAAGTATTATTATTAATACCAATTTGAATAGTACTTAGTGTCAGGCTAGAAATTTGACCAAAGCGGATTTGCAATTCATCTAAAAATTGAGGTGATGCTGTGGTTGTTTTGAGAGTGAGCGCACCTTTAAATGTCTCTACTAAAACACCTTGAGCCTCTGCCTCTGTCACTAACACACCACGTGTTTTTCGTTGTAGCATAGGTTGAAAAACAATAGTAGATAATGTCATCGCTATAGCGACAAACAAGGCTACTATGGTTAGCTTCCAACTATAAAAAGCCATAAGACCAAAAGAAATTATGGCGATAAAAAATTTACTTGGTAAAGTAACAACGACTTGAGAGACTAACTGATTTATTTGGTCAATATCTCGCAGGCGGCTGACAATTTCTCCACTACGGCGAGCTTCGTAATAAGCCAGAGGTAATTGTAAAATTTGCCGTCCAAATTCTAATACCAAACCCAACTGTAGACGTTGAGCAAAGTGAGCAATTAAGTTAGATTGTACCCAAGAAAGGCTACTAGAAATAACATTCATCACTACGACAGCGATCGCCATAGTAGTCAGCAGCTTGGTATCACCCCTAACTAGCACATCATCAGTGAGAATTTGTAACAAAAAAGGAGAGGCTAAAGAAAGCACCCCTAATAATAAGTTGAGGGGTAATGCTTGAGCTAAAATGGCACGGAAATCCCATATCCGTTTGAAGAAACGCCAAAACCCACCAACATGTTCACCTTCTTGAGCGTTAAATCGTGCGGTATCTGGTTGCAATAAAAGCATCAACCAATCTGTCCAACCATCAGCTAGTTCTGTTTTAGACAGATAACGAATCCCTACAGATGGGTCAGCAATTACGCACTTTTTCCCTTTCTTGCCATACAAAACCACCCAATGATGACCTTTCCAGTGAATAATCGCTGGTAGAGGTGCTTCATTAATCCGATTCAAAACTTCTGGGGAGGTTTTAACTGTCCGAGCATTAAAACCTAATGTTTCCGCACCCCGTTTTAGTCCTAATAAAGTAGTTCCAAATTGTCCTGTTCCTACGGCTTCTCGAATATGACTGATGGTGAAATTGCGCCCATGATATTTAGCTACCGATGCCAGACAAGCAGCACCGCAATCTTCTTCACTGTGTTGTGCAACATGATGGTATTTCATAAAAATTGAATGCGTGCTTTGATTTATCTGTCACTCATCAAAAAAATCGCCCACGATTGAAGCGTTGCTGACCTCTTCTTTGTTGAGGACGTGATCTACTTTCAAATACAAATGCTGACTCCCAAGCAAACTGGATCTCTTCTGGAGTAAGTCCAGGATTACCTAATAAAACACCAACACCTAAAATAAAAAAGTAAGTATCCCAGTCAAAACTTACCCTTAATCCTCCGGTTACAGAGGCTGCTTCCTCTGAAGTGATTTCTGTAAAAATTTGGTTTATACTTTCCATGCTGAGATTATATTTTGAAGCTATATTGTGCAACAGAAATAACTGGCTCTATTGAATATTTTATGGTTTACTTCAAGTAACATTAACATAGGAATAGAGCCAGAAAAATTAATTAAAAAACCGAAAATGTCAGACCAGATACAGGAGCAAACGCTGTTGATAGATCCCCAGTGAATTGTGGTGAAACAAATGGGGAATAAGGTTGAGGAGGGGAATTAGTTGAACTTGAAGAAGAGACAAGTGGTAATAATATTTGCAATAACTCAAAGATATTATTACTAGTTCCGCCACTAATAGCTGCCGATTCTTCTGTTGTTAGCTCTGTAAAAAGTAAGCTTTTATTTGTTATTGGCATTACTTTCATACCTCAATTTAGTTGTTTGCTATTCATTACCATGATTTTTGAGTAAGGCATGAATCTAAATACTGGATATTTTTAGATTTCCAGTATTTAGATTAATTATTCTTACTTTGTCAAGCAAAAATTATGCCTACACCAGTCTGAAAAATTTGGATTAATTCCATTAAATTTATCAGACGTTTTATTAACTAAAGACTGAAAACAGTCTATTAGTACTTGCGGAAAATAGAAGAGGTTACAGCTTGTTGGAAGAGGTTTAAACCAAAGAAAGCACCAACTCCCAAAGTGTAAAATAGATTGTTCCAATCAAAAGCGAAAGCTGTGTAAATGGGTGTATCACCACCACTAATGATCGCAGATTCTTCAGCAGAGATTTCGGTGAATAGCTCGTTGTTTTCGATAACTTGCATGACTTTTGACTCCTGAAAGTAGGGTTGTTTGAGTTTAATTCAGCTAGTAGTTTGTTGCTGCTCTTGGCAGCTTAACTCTTCGCTTGTTTATGAAGATACTCTGCCTTATCTAAATAAGTCACTGATATTTAGTGCATACTTAATCACCATATTCAGAAGTGATAGTTGCACAATTATGCAAGTGTAATTACTGTAAAATACGTCGATAGAATGTGTATTAGCTTAATTGAATATTAGTCTATAGTACTTAAAACTTTGCCAGCTTTAAACGGAGAATACTCCAAATATGCTTTCTAGGAGTTCAGCTATGTAGTATTCCCGTTTTAGTTAAATTCTTTCATGTATCTTAAACATTGGTAAAAAAAACATGCCCGACTTCCTAAAGAAAGCGGGCATGTTTTAGTTTTCAAAACTACAAAAACTATCAAGATTGTTACTTTTAGGGTATGTTCTTACTAGAAAATAAGGATAACAAACAAAGTTGGTGTGACGAATTTAATTGTCTACAATACTTGGTGAAGAAATTTTACCTAAAAGGCGATCGCGTATTGCGATGAGTTGCTCTTCGGTACTAACAGGGCTTCTCGGTGCTGGCAATTCGGTGTTAGGCCAGTTAGGTAAACTATTGCAAGGACAGGACAAAGCTGGCATACCAATGCTCCGCAAAGGGATTGGCATTTCGCAGCGACCGCATGGTAGCATTTCCCATGCTGACGTCAGTAGTTCTGCTATGGTTTCATCAGTACCCTCCAAGTAGCAGTCACCAGCTTGCTGTGAGAGTATTTGCTGCCAGCAGTCTTCAAATTCTTCGCTATAGCGATCGCCTTTCAGCACTGGTTGCGGCAACAGGGTTGCTGCACCATTACTTGCTACTACCTTCTTACCCAACTGAAACCAGTAGGCAAGATATTGTTTAACTTCTTGTTCGGTTGCCATACCATAATTTTAGGTTTTAGATGTATTATTTTGGCAGTTGAAAGTTAAATAAAGCATTAAGAATAGGGAATGGAGCATAGGCAATAGGTAAAGAGTATTTTTTCCCTATCTCCCCGCTTTCCCTTTGGGTGGGAGAGGTGAACCAAGGGCGCTGAGGTTGAGGACATGACCACCAGTAACCAAATATACAATTTCACAAATAACTCCCAACTGACGCACCAGAGAACCCAGGCGATCGCGGAACTGGCGACCAAGAGGATAAGCTGGTACTACACCCCAACCCGTCTCCTCTGCTACGAATATCATATCAGCCGCGACTAGTTGCACTGTGTCTAAAAATTCTGCCAGGATATTTTCCCAGCTATCTTCATCTTCTGCCAAGAGATTCGCTACCCAAGTGCCTAAAGAATCAACCAAAAGGCAAGTATCCGGTTTCGCATCCGCCAAGGTAGCAGACAATTCCATCGGTACAGAGAGCGTTACCCAGTCTTGAGGACGGCGTTTTTGATGTTCTTGAATGCGTTTTTGCCACTCGGCATCATCTGGGTTTTCGGTAGCTGTGGCTACGTAAGCAACAGCTTTCCCTGACTGCATTGCCAGCATTTCCGCCCATTCACTTTTACCAGACCTAGCTGGACCCGTGACTAAGATGACTTTACCCAAAGCTTTTTCCTTAGTATCTTTAATTAATCGGGGTTGCAATACCTAAGAGGATGTTTGAAAAGTCGGAAAGGGTGTAAAAAAGCTCTCTCAGTATAAGCTGTGAATAGATAATAAACAGCACCGAGAGAGTGACATGAGTAAAGCATACCCCAGCAACCTGACACGCGCCCAA